>ODAI011312100.1_pt1 | contig 13336 bp, 10 predicted proteins | sample 1539321 | NCBI WGS metagenome assembly ODAI01 (sample SAMN02144231, study PRJEB22623) | gut metagenome | biome: sheep rumen | host: Ovis aries | place: New Zealand
CCCCTAAGCCGTACTTATAGCCGCTAAAATAAAACACATCGCCGTAACCCGAAATCCGCCAGTTCTTCCAACGGGTGATCTCAAAACCCAAGTACCCGCCGTTCTCGTCGTTGATGCGCGAGGTTTCGGAGAAAGAGTAACCCAAGGCGTTATCGAAATAAGGCGAGTAATAGCGATAGAGCGCCAAGAGCGTGACGCCAGTCGTAGGATAAAACCTACTACCCGCAATAACACCAATACCCCATTTATCGCGAGTTGAAAGTTGAAAGTTTAAAGTTGAAAGATTTTCTTTATTTTGCGCAGTGGCGATTTCGGCAAAAGCGTCAAACCAACCATGATTATACCTCACAGAGGCTCCCAAGACGGCTTGGTTATAACCGCGGAAATAATGACGGTTATAGTTGGCATTACGGTAAGGATGAATACTGTCCGACCAAATATTTTCTATCGCTGTCAGTTGAAGTTCCAACTGCTTATGGCGCAGCGTGAGATTAGCGCCTACCAGATGATGCCAAACGGAGTCATTGGCTCTCCGCATCGAATATAAGGCACTGACATCCAGCCGCGTCTGAGGATTGAAACTCCATCGCATAGTAGCCCCCGCTCCATGCAACCCAGCCCCATCCACCGAAGAATAATACCGGAGGCCGCCGGCATTTTGCCCTACCGAAGCAACATATCCGGATTTGCCGGTATGAAAGACCGGCGCCAAAACCAGCCCCTGTCCAAAAGATGCCTGAAAATTACCACCTACGACAGTATGCAGATGAGGCGCTATGTCGCGGAGCTGCAGATACGCGCCATATTGCAGGTTCCGCGCCCCGCCTCCCGCAGGCCGGTTCAGACGGGCGCCGAAGATAACACGGCGACGATAATCAAACTTATAGCGCGTCTGGACATAGACCGGATCCGAGCCTTCAAAAGACTCTACATTCCTCGCATCCACGCGTGTGATAATCTCATGGTTCGCATGCGCGAAGACTTCTTTTGGGTAAAGCGCTTCGCGGTTTATAGCAGATTCGTTTATCGCTTCGCTGTTTATATAGACGAAGGGCAGTAAATCGCGAATCTCATAATCCTCCAGACTTTGAATCATCCGTAATTCATAGAGCGATTGAAAAGGATGCTTATCCGCATATTGGAGTATTTCATCTATCTGGCGGGGAGAGAGTAAATAGAGCCGGCTCAACTCTTCGTCGGAAGTATGATTGAGGTCTATCGGGTTGTCATGAAAGGCATATAGATCCGCTTGCAGTTGCTCATAATCCACTTCGCCGAATTCCGCAACCGCATTATAGATATCCAATATAATATCGTCTATAGTGAAAAGGCTCTCCCCTGCCCTCCCCCCGAGAGTGGAAGAGAGAATAAGGAAAATAAACATAATGACTCTTAGACGTTTCACGGCGCAAAAGTACTAAAAATAATTGAAAATTGAAAATTGAAAATTGAAAATTTGCATAATTCGTGAGTTTTTTGTACCTTTGTCGTCGAAATGATGTCCAAACAGACTTTTTTACATATTATCCAATGGTCGATAGCAATAGCCGCCTGCATATTTCTGGTATGGGAAATAGCGACGTATGACGACTACCCTGCGTTGCGTGCTTCGATGCAGGCGATGGGATGGACAGAATGGATAGCAATAGGAGCATGCATAGTTCTGATGCCGGTAAATATGGCGTTGGAGGCATGGCGGTGGAAGACGCTCGCGTCCGTCGTGGACCCTTTTAATATGTCGTGGAAGGAGGCGCAGAGACAGGTGTATTACTCCAAGTTGGCGGGGATTATCACTCCCTGGCGGTTGGGCGAATATCCGGCAAGAGCGTTGCTCATGAATGATGAAACGAGCGCGGCTTCGCCGCTCAATGAGCGCTCGCAAGGCGAGCTCAATGATGCCCTTTGGGCGAAGGTGTTGAGTATGGGGGCTGTGGGAAGCGCCACGATGACGGCAGCCATCGTGATAGCAGGCGTGGTGGCATTGGTCTTCAATCCCTCCATCATGGCGAAGCTGGGCGACAGTTATCTGCATGCACTGGCAGCAGTAGCGCTTGTACTGACTGTAGGTTTTGCGTTAGCGCCCAAAGCCCTCAAGAAGTATGCAGAGGTCAACGGCGCATTAGTGATAACCAGTATTGGTCAGAGCCTCATCCGGCTGCTATGTTGGTGCGTACAACTGGGGTTGGTGCTTTATGCGTTAGGAGCAATCAGTAATCAGCCGTCCGTAGTCAGTTTATTATTCATCTATTACCTTCTGGTCACGATTACCCCGAATGTACCGATAGCGGAAGTTGGAATCCGCGGAGCATGGGCTATTCTTATTTTCGGCAACATGAATGCCGCCTTGGCCGGAGTGCTGCTATGGGCCATAAACACCCTTTTGCCATGCCTAATAGGACTATTTTTACAAAAAAAGAGTGAATAAATTTGGCAGAATGCAAAAAAAGCAGTATCTTTGTACCCAAATTATCGTAATGACGTAATTACGTAATGACGAAGAATATAAAAAAACACTATTATACTACCATGAACATCAATTTTCAGATTCATTATCGCGCCGAATACGGCCAGAGTCTATGCGTGATTGAGACGCAAGAGTCTATCTTGGGCTGGACAGAAAAAGACCCGTTGGTATTGAATTGCCAGGGCACTGATTTCTGGACCGCCAATGTTCCCGTAAGCGATTTTGCAGGAAGCATCCGGTACAAATATGCTATCCGTGTAGGCGAAGGCCAATATATTTACGAAGCGGGCGAGCCGAGACATTTGAACTTAGTCGAAAGTCAAAAGTCGAAAGTCGAAAGACAAATCGTGGTGCGCGACGCATGGCAGGTAAGCACCTACGAAGACAGTTTCTATACCACTGCTTTTCTAAAAGCGCTATTCAGTCGAAAGTCGAAAGTCGAAAGACCGCTTCACTCAAAGAAACAGGGGAATATCCATTTCTCAATTGACCTGCCGCAGATTCTGCCAAGTCAGGGCGTAGCTATCATCGGCAATTGCGATGAATTAGGCAATTGGGACCCTGACAGCAAACTGATTATGAGCGATGCGGACTTCCCGATTTGGAAAGCAGAGATAGAAGTCGAAAGTCAAAAGTCGAAAGTCGAAAGACCCGATATTATCGAGTATAAATATGTTGTTTACGACCTGAAATCCGGCGCTGTTATCGATACCGAATGGGGCGAGAACCGCCAGATATGGGGTGTAGACAAGAACGTTGTGATTTATCAGAACGACCGTACTTTCCGTCGCACCCAGCCCCGATGGAAAGGGGCAGGCGTGGCAGTGCCGGTATTCTCGCTGCGCACCGAAGAGGGATTCGGTATCGGTGAGTTCCAGGATCTGAAGAAAATGGCAGACTGGGCTGCGGCTACGGGTCAGCAGATGATCCAGACGCTGCCAATCAACGATACCACGCTGCGTCATAATAATTTAGACAGCTATCCATATAACGCCGTGTCGGTTTTTGCGCTCCATCCGATCTATATCAATATCGAGAAGATGGGTCGTCTGACACCTGCGCAGAAGAAGAAATACGAGGCTCAGAAAGCAGAATTCAACGCGAAGAGTTTTGCGGACTATCAGAATGTATATGACGCGAAGATGGTATTCTTCAAGGCTCTGTACAAGCAAGACAAAGACGCTCTATTCTCCTCTGCGGAATACAAGGCGTTTATCAAGAAGAACGATTCCTGGCTGGAGCCTTATGCCGCTTTCTTAAGCAAGCGGGACAAGAACCCGAAAGATTTCTATAAGTTCCTGCAGTTCCACGCCGACAAGCAATTGGCGGACGCAGTAGCTTATGCCCATTCCATTGGCGTAGCGATGAAGGGCGATATACCTATCGGTATCAGTCCTGACAGCGTAGATGCGGCTGTTTATCCGGAGCTCTTTAACCTGGACGCTTCCGCCGGAGCGCCGCCCGATGATTTCTCCATCAGCGGTCAGAACTGGGGGTTCCCGACGTATAACTGGGACAAGATGGCGGAGGATAACTTCGGTTGGTGGCAGGCACGGTTCCGCAAGATGCAGGATTATTTCGATGCATACCGCGTAGATCATATCCTCGGCTTCTTCCGTATATGGCAGATGAGAAAGACGGATGTATGGGGTCTTTGCGGCCATTTCGTACCGGCTCTGCCGTACAGTTATGACGACCTCTGCGCGCAGGGTGTATGTCTGGATTGGGACAGAATGACCAAACCGTATATCCGCTCTAATTTCTTAGGCGACGTACTGGGTTACGACACTGAGTGGGCAAAGAAGAATGCTCTCCAGACCCGCGACAACTATGTATATTGGTTCCGTCCGGAGTTTGACACCCAGGTGAAAGTACAAGAATGGGCAGACCGTCTCTTGGGCGACGAGAAACAGCTGAAAGCCAGTGGTTTAAGCGCTGAGGCTGTGAAGAATATCTGCAACGGTCTGATCTATCTGCATTGCGAGGTGCTGATGGTAGAAGACCAGCGGAGACCGGGATGGCTGCATCCGCGTATCTCGATCTATCAGAGCCATTCATTCAACGAGTTGTATTCGGACCAGAAAGAAGTACTGATGCGTATATACAATGACTATTTCTTCCGTCGTCACACCCAGTTCTGGCGTGAGTCAGCTATGCGCAAACTGCCTACACTCATCGGCGCAACCCATATGTTATGTTGCGGCGAGGACTTAGGTATGGTTCCTGCCTGTGTGCCGGATGTGATGCATGAATTGCAGATTCTGAGTCTGGAGATTCAGCGTATGCCAAAAGACCCGACGGTTAAGTTCGCCCATCCGGCCGATGCGCCTTATCAGAGTGTCTGCACCACCGGAACCCATGATATGAATCCGCTTCGCGCATGGTGGGAAGAAGACCGCGCCGTAACCCAGCGGTTCTACAACGAGCAGATGGGATGGTGGGGCGATGCGCCCAAAGAGATGAGTCCGGAAATAGCAGAGTTTATCATCAACCAGCATATGTACAGCCCTGCCATGTGGACCATTCTGCCGCTGCAAGACTGGCTGGCTATCGACGGGGACGTTCGTATCAAAGACCAGTTCGCCGACCGAATCAACGTACCGGCCAACCCGCGTCATTTCTGGAACTACCGGATGCATCTGAGTATCGAGCAGTTGCTGAAAGAGAAGAAGCTGAATGAGAAAATCAAGAAGCTGACAAGCGTGAGGTGAAGGACGAAGGATTAATGTACGATGTACGAAAGAAAAGAAATCAGCGGGGCGTGCGCCTCGCTGATTTCTTTAGAGGTAAGGACCGATAAAGACCGGTAAGGAGCGATAAGGATAAGTTTAGATAGAGAGGGTAAGCATTGCCTGCCACTTGTCCTCCTTGACATCTTTTTTCTGATGAATAGCCTTGGATAAAGGCACCAACACGATGTCGTCATTCTGGATACCTACCATCACATTCCTTTGTCCGTCCATGAGCGCCTGAATAGCGGCTACACCCATTCGTGAAGCCAAGATACGGTCATATGCCGTAGGGCTGCCTCCGCGTTGGAGATGGCCGAGAACAGTAACACGCGTAGAATACTCGGGATGCTCCTTCTCAATCATCTTGGCTACCGCATTGGCGCCACCTTCTACAGCATGTTCTTGCACCAGAACGATAGATGAGTTCTTGGATTTACGCCGCCCGTTACCGATGGCATCCTCAATCTGCTCCATGACGGTGGCACGCTCCGGGATAATCGCAGCCTCGCATCCTCCGGCAATAGCCGCATTGAGAGTCAGGAATCCCGCATCGCGTCCCATCACTTCCACCAGGAAGATGCGCTCATGCGAAGTAGCCGTATCCCTTAGTTTGTCGATACACTCCGTGATGGTACTGAGCGATGTGTCATAACCTATTGTAGCATCCGTTCCCCACAAGTCATTGTCAATAGTACCCGGCATACCTATCACCGGAATATCATACTCCTGGGCAAAAAGTCGTCCTCCCGTAAACGTACCATCCCCGCCAATCACCACCAGGGCATCAATTTGCTCCCTGAGGATTGTCTGGTAAGCCTGTTCGCGTCCCTCTTTGGTCTGGAACTCCGTACACCGCGCCGATTTGAGGATGGTACCTCCGCGTTGTATAATACCTGATACATCCTGGGAAGTAAATTCCTTCACTTCCCCGTCTATCAATCCTTTATAACCACGATATATCGCTTTGACGCGAATACCTTGTCCAATGGCCGCGCGTGTGACGGCGCGGATAGCGGCATTCATGCCCGGAGCATCTCCTCCGGATGTGAGAACGCCAATGATGTTGAGATTAGCACTCATTTTGTATCCTTTCTTTACATTTTTCCATAAGCCATAGCGGCGTACTGGTAGCACCGCAGATGCCAACTTTTAGGTTGAGATTAGTTTTCAAGTTGAGAGTTGAAAGTTTCTCTTCGAATTCATCTGGAGAGGAAATGAAGATAGTGTTGGGGTTGACCTCCACACAATTATTATATAGTACGCGCGCGTTGGAGGATTTGGTTCCGCCTACGAAAACCACTATATCATGAGCACGGGCAAAAGCCTTCAACTCCGCCACACGGTTGGCTACATTACGGCAGATAGTATCATGCGCTTCCAGCGCAATTGGAGATTTGAGATTTGAAATTTGAGATTTTATAGCCTCTACGAGACTGTTGAATCCTTCAACGGATTTGGTAGTCTGCGAAAAGAGATATACCGGCCGGTTGAAATCTATGCGGTCCAGTTGGTCTTCCGACTCAATGACAATCGCCGTATTGTTGGTTTGACCTTGCAGACCAATCACTTCCGCATGACCGGGTTTGCCGTAAATGACAATCTGCGGGGGCAACGATTCGTCATTCTTGTGACACTCATAACAATCCCGAATACGGTCTTGCAGTTTTTTTACCACAGGGCAGGTAGCATCTATAATCTTTATGCCCCGCTGCTGCGCAATCCAATAGGTGGACGGTGGTTCACCATGTGCCCGGAGGAGCACCCGCGAAGAGGGAGGAAGAGACCGTAAGTCATCATAATCAATGGTCTGCAATCCAAGTATCTCCAGCCGCTTCACTTCCTGACCGTTATGCACGATGTCTCCCAAGCAATATAACGAACTATCCGTCAGTTCGCTCTCTGCTATTTTGATAGCCCGGGTGACTCCAAAGCAAAAACCGCTGTGTTCATCGATACCGACGAGCAATTTACTATTTGGACGTTTACCATTCTCCATTTATTGGGCTTTTTGACCGTTCAAGACATTCTCGAAAAGCGCTATTATCTTTTTCATCTGCTCCTCGGGTGTGAGGTTGCTGTTATCTACCACGATAGCATCTTCCGCCTGCCGCAATGGACTCTCTGCCCGATGGGTGTCTCTATAATCACGATCATTGACATCTGCTAACACCTCCTTATAATCGGGTTGCTCACCTTTCCCCACCAGTTCGTCATATCTCCGTTTTGCCCGTACCTCAGGCGAAGCCGTGAGGAACAGTTTCAGTTCGGCTTCCGGAAAAACGACAGTGCCTATATCCCTTCCGTCCATCACAATGCCTTTCTTCTCTCCCATTGCCTGCTGTTGCGCTACGAGAAACGACCTTACCTCACGTATCTGTGAGACCTGACTTGCCCGGTTCCCCACCTCAAGCGTACGGATCTGCGCCTCCACATCCTCGCCATTCAGCGTAGCATGCTGAGCCCCGTCAACGTGCGTAAAACCAATCTCTATCCGGGGGAGCGCACTAATTATATCCGCGTCTTTCTGCAACGAATGCCTCAAGGTATATAAAGCTATTGCCCGGTACATCGCACCCGTATCCACATATGTATATCCGGCATAAGCGGCCAAGGCTTTTGCAATAGTGGATTTGCCACAAGAAGAATAGCCGTCGATTGCAATTATGATTTTGTTATTTACCATTTGGTCATTTACCATTTTGTCATTTACCATTTGGTTATTTATGTCATTTCATCAATGAGTTGATGTCAAGTGTTAATCCTACCTGGTATGAGAAATTGGATTTGGTCATCTGGCTGATGGCAAAGTCTATATGCACCTGTTTGATTCTCACGCCGGCACCCAGTGCCAACCCCGCCAATGAGCGCTGGTCAACCAGTTGTAACTCCGCGCGACGGCGATGGTTATAGCTAAGGGCCACATAGAACCGCTCGCTCTTAGGCACTATTTCCAGTGAGAAAATAGTATGGCGGAACATCATATCATACCATGGCACATCATGCGATAGGGCGTCCCCGGTAGTCAGACTCTTATCCTTGCTGGTCCACTCATATTTGAGATACCAGGTCTGCATATTATGAATCTGGACATGCAACCGCAAAGGTGTATGCTTGATATGATACGTCAATCCCAACTGCAGATTAAGCGGTAACATCTCTTTCGGCGAACCGTCCTCCGAGGAATAGAAACTCTTGAGTTGCCATCCTATATTCTGCAGCACCAGTCCCATCTGGAAAGTAGAATCCGGAGTGATAAAATGCGCGCCGACATCGGCTCCCAGAGCAAAAGAACTATAACTCTCATAGATGGAATAAACCGGTTTGAGGGTTACGCCCACACGGAAAAGTTTACCCAATTGGCGGGCGTACATCACGTCTATCAATATGTCGCTCGCGCCAAAAGAGCCTCCGGTCAGATTACCCTGTTCATCAGCATATTTCATCCGGCCGTAATCCAGATAATGAAAACCTACTGCAAAATGGTTGGGCTTATCCGGTTCCCCGTCTCCCGCAAAGGGCTTCTCTATTTTCGACCGCCCGAAATTATGGGCGAACAAAGCAGAGCCGAACATTGTACCGGGTAGATAATAGGAGTAATTGAGCTGAAGCATCATATGTGATTTCTCATGAAGCAACGCCGGATTACACATTGCTAAAGAGATATCCCCGTCACTCAACGACACATTCGAACCGCCCAAGGCGTTTATATGCGCAGAGACGGGCAAACTCATAAAAGAGAAAGCCGAGCGCCCCGCATTCGACACCTGTGCCATAGTGGATTGTACCAGGATACACAAGCCTGCTAATATTGCAAGTACATACTTCCGCATAATAAATCCGGCTGCAAAATTACTGCTTTTTTTTGAATTATGCAAAAAAATCTGCTTTTTATTTGCGTATATAAAATAATTGTTGTACCTTTGCACGCTTTTTCTACCGAAAAGCACAAAAAATCCGGCGGAGTTGCTATCCATGCGATGCTCCTTTAGCCGACATTGTTTAACTGTTGTTTGCATTGGTAATATAAATGACCAAATGGAAATGACCAAATTGTAAATGCATTTATGTATTTAACTTCTGAGAAAAAAGCCGAGTTGTTCGCGAAATACGGCAACGACGCAAAAAACACGGGTTCCGCTGAGAGCCAGATTGCTTTATTCACCTTCCGTATCAACCATCTTACCGAGCACCTGAAGGACAACCGTAAGGATTTCGGAACAGAGCGCGCGCTGACCGCACTTGTCGGTAAACGTCGTCGCATGTTGGATTACCTGAAGGCTAAAGACATCGAGCGTTACCGCGCTATCATCAAAGAACTCGGTATTCGTAAGTAATCGGCACTGCCGGACACGTAACTGCGTTCTACGCAGATTGCAAAATTTACGAAAACAACAAAAATCGTCCTTTTGGGCGATTTTTTTTGCATATATCATTTTTTTTTTGTACCTTTGCGGTCGGATTAATACACTTACCAATTTATAAAAACTACAAGTATGAAAAAATTAACTCCTTGGATTGTATGCTTAGGCATCATTGCTATCGTAGCCCTCTGGGCGATGAATGTGTATAACAGCCTCGTAGAGAAGGAAGAGGAAGTAGAATCCGCTTGGGCTCAAGTTGAGAACCAATACCAGCGCCGGGCTGACCTCATCCCGAATCTGGTGGAGACCGTCAAAGGCTATGCAACGCATGAAAACGAGACTTTTGTTCTGGTAACAGAAGCCCGTTCGAAAGCCACCCATATCTCCATCGATCCGGCAAATGCCACTCCCGAGCAGTTGGCAGCTTACCAAGCAGCACAAGGCGAATTAAGCCAGGCTCTCGGACGCCTGCTTGCCCTCGCGGAGAGCTATCCGGACCTGAAGGCTAACGAGAACTTCCGCGATCTGCAGGCTCAGTTGGAGGGTACCGAGAACCGATGCACTGTTGCCCGCCAGGTATTCAACGAAGCTGCACGCCAATTCAACGTTCTGGTTCGTCGTTTCCCGGGTAACATCATTGCTTCGTTCTGCGGATTTGAAAAGAAACCGTATTTTGAGGCAGAAGAGGGAGCCCATAAAGCACCACAAGTTCATTTTTGATTGAGATAAAGCCTTATATTGAGCACGCGGTATTGGTAGGATTGATTACTCCTACCCAACCGGAGGAACGCACCAAAGAATATTTGGATGAGTTAGCGTTTTTGGCGGACACACATGGTATAGTGCCCGTCAAACGTTTCACTCAACGTCTCGACCAACCCAACACCGCCACCTACGTAGGCGAAGGAAAACTGGAGGAGATACGGCAATTTATCGTTTCGCGAGAGGAAGCACCGAGCGAAGAAAAACCGGTAGTAGATGTCGTGGTCTTCGATGACGAACTCTCTCCGCGCCAGATACGTAATTTGGAGAAGGCTATTAACCATCGCGAGAAACATCCGGCAAACGTCCGCGTCATCGACCGCACGATACTTATTCTGGAGATATTTTTGCAGCGCGCACAGACCTCATATGCAAAGACTCAGGTTGAGATGGCGCATCTGCAATATATGCTCCCGCGCCTGACGAGGATGTGGAGCCATTTGGACCGCCAGCGAGGCGGAGGTGGAACCAACCGCGGTATGGGAGAGACTCAGATTGAAGCCGATAAAAGGGTTATCGGGCAACGTATTGCTCTTCTCCGCGAACAACTCAAGACCATTGACAAGCAGATGGCTACCCAGCGTCAGCACCGGGGAAAGATGGTGCGCGTAGCATTGGTAGGATATACCAATGTAGGCAAATCGACGCTCATGAACCTTCTCTCCAAGTCGGACGTCTTCGCCGAGAACAAACTCTTCGCAACGCTAGATACAACGGTCCGTAAAGTGACTATCGAGAATCTGCCTTTCCTTCTATCCGATACCGTCGGCTTCATCCGCAAACTGCCACACCACCTCGTGGAGTCCTTTAAGTCAACGCTGGATGAAGTTCGTGAGGCGGACTTGCTGATTCATGTAGTAGATATCTCTCATCCTAATTTTGAAGAGCAATTCGAAGTGGTGGAGCAAACCATAAATGAAATAACCTCACCGCAACCCTCTCATCAAGAGAGAGAGGGCAAGAAAGACCGCAATCCTTGGGAACACGTCTCCTCCCTTGAGGGGAGGCAGGGAGGGGTTTCCATCCCCCAGATTGTGGTCTTTAATAAGATTGATAATTTCTCCTATACCCCGAAAGAGGAAGATGACCTTACCCCCATGACCCGCGAGAACTATTCGCTTGAGGACCTGCAGAAATCCTGGATGGCGCGGTTGGGAGAGGATTGTATCTTCATCTCGGCGAAAAACAAAGAGAATATAGACGCACTGCGTGCGCTTATGTACAACCGTATCAAAGCGATTCACGTCAAGCGTTATCCCTATAACGACTTCCTCTTCCAGAACTACGAAGAGTAAGTCGTGCATCGTAAATCGTAAAATTCTAAATAACTATGCGGAGCATAGACGAACAAGGATATCATTTTGAAGAATGGCTGACGCCGGAACAAATTGCAGCAGACGTTGCGCAGGTTGCTACTCATATCCGGGCGGACTACGCCGATAAAACGCCGCTCTTCGTAATCGTACTCAATGGCGCTTTTGTATTTGCCGCGGATCTGATCCGGGCACTCAGCGATATACGGTGCGAACAGACTTTTATCCGCGTCAGTTCCTATTACGGAATGGCTACTACCGGACAATTGGAGTTTATTGTACCGCTCCAACAGGTAGTGGACCAGCGGGATGTCATCATTGTCGAGGACATCGTAGATACCGGTCTTACCATCCACCAGTTGAAAGCACATTTGCGCGCACTCGGCGCAAGCTCCGTCAAAGTGGCTACAATGCTTTACAAACCCAACAAACTGGAATACGACGATGCGCGCCCCGATTACGTAGGACATGAAATCAGCGACGAGTTCGTAATTGGCTACGGACTGGATTTTGATGGTTTTAACCGCAATCTGGACGGTATTTACAAAGTGAAAAAATAATTTTTAATTTATAATTTATAATTTTAAATTTCCTATCTACCATGAATGAAGAATTAAAACAAGTAATGGAGGTTGCCGAGGTATGGACCAAGGAACCTTTTGACGCAGAGACACGCGCCCAAGTGAAGGCTATGATGGAATCGGAGGACAAAACCGAACTCATCGATGCTTTCTACCGTACTTTGGAATTCGGTACCGGCGGTCTGCGCGGTATTATGGGACCGGGTACCAACCGTATGAACAAATACATCGTAGCCATGGCTACCCAGGGTTATGCCAACTACCTGCTGAAAGTGCAGAAAGAGGGTGGTTTCGAGCACGTACAGAACGGCCGCGTGGCTGTTGTAGTAGGTCACGACTGCCGTAACAACGGACGTATGTTCGCTGAGACCGTAGCGAATATTTTCTCTGCCAACGGCATTCAGGTGTACCTCTTCGAGTCCCTGCGCCCGACGCCGGAGGTTTCGTTCGCGATTCGTCACCTCAAATGTCAGGGCGGCGTCAACGTTACCGCTTCCCACAACCCCAAAGAGTACAACGGATATAAAGCATACTGGGAGGACGGCTCACAGGTGCTCCAGCCGCATGACCAAGGTATTATTGACGAGGTGAACAAAGTGACTCTCGCGGATGTCAAATGGGAGGCAAACAAAGACCTCATCGAGATTATCGGCGGCGAGATGGACTATGACTACATGATGGCGGTTAAGTCCGTCATGATTGACCAGGACTCTATTCTCCGTCAGAAAGACCTCAACATCGTTTATACACCGATGCACGGTGCCGGACGTCAGATCGTGCCGATGTGCCTCCGCTCATGGGGATTCCAGAACATCCACGTAGTGCCCGAACAGATGGTCATCGATGGTAACTTCCCGACAGTCGTTTCCCCGAACCCGGAGAACGCAGAAGCCATGACACTCGGTATGAAACTTGGTACCAAGCTGGGTGCTGATCTGGTGATTGCTTCCGACCCGGACGCTGATCGTATCGCTATTGTCTGCCGCAACGACAAAGGCGAGTGGGTCATCATCAACGGTAACCAGACCAACATCATTTTCCACTACTACATCATCAACAACATGAAGCGTCTGGGCAAGATGCGTCCCGACATGTATATCGTCAAGACCATCGTCACCTCCGA
>ODAI011589497.1_pt1 | contig 13336 bp, 13 predicted proteins | sample 1539321 | NCBI WGS metagenome assembly ODAI01 (sample SAMN02144231, study PRJEB22623) | gut metagenome | biome: sheep rumen | host: Ovis aries | place: New Zealand
AAAGGTCCCCATTTGCACCAAGCTGGTGAATGTTGGCTTATTTAGTACCTTTCTTTGACATTACATCTCTATATCGAACCATCTGTGGTTCCAAAAGTGCCATATTTATGAACAGATCGATCTTCTCGTATCTGTCTTTGGGTTCATTCAGGATGAAGGATATTAGGTTCATGAAGTCCTGAAGGTTCTTCCGGTTATAGCCGCCATGTGTTCTCATGAAGCGTTTGGCCAAAGAATGGATCTCATTGATTGGATCAAGAGGATTGTCTTTGTCTTCAAAGCTGTTTAATTCATCAGTCTTATAGACAACAGATGTGAGACCCAGTTTCTCTATGAGGATGGAATGAGATTTCTCGCCATCATGGATAAGTGTTGATCCTTTACTGATGTGAGAACCTAATGTCTTCCATGTGCTCTTATGTGATGGCTTGGATACATCCTCACATAGAAGTAATACATGTCCCAAACCGTCATATCCAGAAGCCACACAGAACTTGTTTCTGGATATGCCTCGATATTCCTTACCATCAGGTCTATGTTTCTTCTTTGACTCGACCTGAGTGAAGAACGTTTCATCTAGATATGCAGTATCTTCAAGGATGATGTCATCCTGATAGTGTCTGAGTATCGCAAATACCTTATAAAGCCAATATCGGCCCGTAGAATAGGCGTTTCTGTTATCTCTGGCTGATGTAGTTATTGAATGGAATTCGAATAGATGGATGAGATATTCGATCCATTCGGATATTGGGATCTTCCTATCAGAGAAGATCGTACATGTAAGGCCGCAGAAATAATGACGGCAATCATTGCAGTAGTATCTGTCGATACCGCTTCGGTAATGGCCATAGCGGATGAAGTTTACTGATCCGCAGATTCTGCAGCTGTTTATACTGATCGAATTGATCAGTCTGATCTCTTCTTTTGAAGAGAATCGATGTTTGGCATCATACCACTCATGAACAGTGGATGATATAAGCTTCTGGGATAAGGTGATCTTTTCTTTCTCATCCCAGGAGAGCTTGCGCAAAGAATGTCCCCAATGACGGGAACTGTCTGATTTATTTGACATAGTGGCGGCAGTTTGGATTTTTCAGGAATGAACCAGCCAAACCGCCAAGTCCTAGTACTGATTCATTCCTGAAAAGTCACTAGATGTTTCCTTTCTACAGAATCAATTATAAGACTTTGTGTGTTAAAATATCAGAAATTACCAGCTTGGTGCAAATCGGGACCTTTTAAATAATTACGTAAATATTACATGTTTTTTATGAAAAATCCTATATAATATAAGATACAAGAAAGCGTTTTCAAGCAAACGGTAAATCAAAGAGGATAGAAAAGGAGCTAATATGTCAAATTTAGTATTGAAAGATATAAACAAAATATATCCTAATGGTTTTCATGCGGTTCATAATTTCAATCTGGAAATTAAGGACGGTGAATTTATTGTCTTTGTAGGTCCTTCAGGCTGTGGCAAATCAACTACCCTGAGAATGATTGCGGGACTTGAAGAAATATCCAAAGGTGATTTCCTGATCAATGGTGAAAGAGCTAATGAAAAGTCACCAGTTGAAAGAGGTATTGCGATGGTCTTCCAGTCATATGCCCTGTATCCTCATTTAACAGTTTATGATAACCTGGCTTTCGGTCTTACCTTGGAAGGTGTCGATGAAGATGTCATCGATGAAAAGGTACAAAGAATTGCCGGTATACTGGGTCTTACCGATTACCTTGACAGAAAACCAAAAGCACTTTCTGGTGGTCAGAGACAAAGAGTTGCGGTCGGACGTGCTATCATCAGACAGGTTGATATCTTCTTAATGGATGAACCATTATCAAACCTTGATGCCAAGCAGCGTGTTACGATGCGTAGTGAGATCACTCAGATCCACAGATCAACTCATGCGACAACCATCTATGTAACACATGACCAGACCGAAGCTATGACTATGGCTGATAGGATCGTCGTCATGAAGGATGGATATGTACAGCAGATCGGTACACCAGAAGAACTCTACTTCAATCCATGTAACCTGTTTGTTGGCGGATTCATCGGTGAACCTCCAATGAACTTCATTACCGGTAAGATCAAGGGTAATGATATTACTTTCGATAAGAACTCTAATAAGCTTGATGCTTCCAAGACCAGATATAAACTTGCAGATGGTGATGTCTATTTCGGATTCAGACCAGAAAACATTTCCATGAAGCCAATCGAGAACGGCTATAAGATCCATGCTTTAGCTACTCTTACTGAGATGCTTGGTGATTCTACAAACATCTACATTGAAATGGATCAGGATACTGTTATCCTTAAGGTTGACCCACATGATGCACCTAAGATGGATGAAGAATTTGATTTCTATCTTCCATATGACAAGGTATATCTGTTCGATAAAGAATCAGAAAACGTCTTAAAAGAGAAATAATATATGAGTTTTAAACAGTATCGCATGATGGATCTGATGATCTTCATTGCGATGTATGGCTTATGTGAATACCTGGTCATCAAAGCCGCAACAGTCTGGTTTGATGAACCGTATTCCATATCAATAATGTTGCCACTGTTACTGATAGTCATGATGAGATGGGACAAGTATTCGATCATCAACGCGATCGCCTATGCAGTCTTATTTGTCTTCTATCAGTCAGGCAATCTTAATCAGTATCTTATCTATCTGATCGGTAATCTTGGTGTCATGCTTGAACTGATCTTACTGAAAAAGATGGGAAAAGATAATATAAGAAGTTCTTTCTTCAATTCAATGATCTATCTGCTATGCGGATTTGTATTGATGGAAGTCTTCAGAGGTATCGCTTCAATAATTATTGCAGGAAGTGATATCGGTGTAATACTGCAATTCCTGATGAGTGATATGCTCTCACTGGTATTCGGAGTACTGGTGATCATAGTAGTCAGAAGGATAGATGGTCTGTTTGTAGACCAGAAACGATATTTGATTGAACTGAATTCTCAAAAAGAAAAAATAGATGGAGGATGGCAAGATGAATGATGAATATCTAGTTTATAACGAAGAACTGAAACGTTATGAACTCGATCCTGAACAGGCGGTCAGAGATGATGTTGAAAAGAACCGTTGGAAACTCAACTGGCAGCTGATCGTTAAGGATTGGAGACTTTATGTAATGCTGATTCCGATGATTCTGGTATTCCTGTTCTGGAGATACCTGCCAATGTATGAACTGCTTGGCTGTTTCAAGATCACGGAAGTCGGTAAGAAAGTTGCAGAAATGAAGTGGTGTGGCTTTGCGAACTTCAAGATGTTGATGTTTGGTACTTCTACACAGACTTCTTCTTTCTGGATGGCATTTAGAAATACCTTCTTATTGAGTTTCTATGGCTTACTGTTTGGCTTCCCAATGCCAATCATACTTGCATTATTCTTCAATGAGATCAAATCTAATATCTTAAGAAGTGTCTATCAGGTTCTGACATATCTGCCTAAGTTCATGTCAACAGTCGTTATGACAACTTTAGTTGCCATGTTGCTGAAACAGGGTGACCTGGTATCAGGTACAGGTATTGTCTCACTTGCCTTAGCTAAACTTGGAATCATTTCCAAGGAGGTCGCTGATGCCGGTCTGCTCAATAATCCTGACTACTTCAGAGCCATCTACCAGATCTCAGGCATCTGGGAAGGTGCGGGCTACGATTCAATCGTCTACTTCGCAGCTATCATTGCGGTTTCACCTACATCATATGAAGCTGCCCAGATCGATGGTGCCGGCAAGCTGGCTCAGATGAGATATGTCGTTATTCCTTGTATCTTATCAACTGTTGTAATCATGCTGATCAACAGAATCGGTTCACTGTTGTCCATCGGCTATGAAAAAGTCTTACTGTTATACAAAGCAAATACCTTTGTAACGGCTGACGTTGTTTCAACATTTGCTTATCGACTTGGTCTTGAAGGCGGTTCACAGGCTATGGCTTCTGCCGCTGAAATGATCAATAATATTACGGGTATGATCCTTGTTATCGGTGCAAACTCAATTGCGAGAAAAGCATCCGATGTATCACTTTACTAGGAGGATAGAAGATGAAACGTAAACTTGAAGCAAGTGAATTGATATTCAAAATTCTGAGTTATACTTTCCTGACGATATTCTCATTAGCGTGTCTGTATCCGTTTGTATATGCTGTCAGTTCTTCTATTTCTGGCGCACATGCAGTTGACTATAACGAAGTAATCCTGTTCCCTAAGGATATTCAGTTTGATGCCTTCGCATCAATCTTCCATAACAATCAGTTCTGGAATGCCTATACCAATACCTTATTCTTAACAGTCTATGGTACGATCTGGGCAATCGGTGTTTCAATCCTCGGTGGTTATGCTCTGTCAAAGAAAAGACTCTTGTTCAGATCAGGATTCAACTTCTTCCTGGTATTCACAATGTGGTTCTCTGCCGGTATCGTACCGCAGTATCTGAACTACCTGCAGACACAGAAAGTATTTGCCGCAGTTGGAATCACTGATGTAAAATGGCTGATCGTTATCGCCATGGGTATGGCTGCCATGAACATCATCTTACTTAGAAATGCCTTTGAAGGCGTATCAAGTGAAATTGAAGAAGCTGCTATCGTTGATGGTGCTACGGAATTCCAGGTTCTGACAAAGGTCTATATTCCAATGTCACAGTCAACAATCGCTACAGTTGCTCTGTTCTTCGGTATTTCCAGATGGAACGGTTACTTCTGGGCTAGACAGATGATCGCAGCATCTGGTTCACCAAACGAACAGCCATTACAGGTCTTCATCAGATTACTGCTCGAAGACTATACTAACCTGGAGACTTTGGCGTCTTGGACGGCTCCATATTCTCCAAACTCTGCAATCTATGCGCTGATCATAGTTGCGATTATTCCAATTTTAGTTATTTATCCTTTCATTCAGAAATATTTCGCCAAAGGTGTAAATATGGGTGGTGTTAAGGAATAAATATAAATTTTTCAAGAAAGGGAGAAAAAAATGAAAAAAACTTTAAAACTAGTTACTCTCCTTCTGGTGCTTCTCTTAGCTTTAGTTGGCTGCGGAAGCAGCAACAATGGTGGAAACACTAATCCAGAAGAAGAAGTAATTCCTGCTGCTGAACTTGAATACGCAGAAGGAACAGAATTAAGAGTTGCCGCTGGTTACAACTCAGACAAGACCGGTATCAGCTACACTAACGCTGATGTAACTAAAGACGGTATTACTCTTGCTGATGGTAAGACTTACCAGACAGGCGACTTCAAGCCTACTTGGCAGTATCTTTCAGAATTATTAAAGATCACATTCGTTGATAAGTATTCTGGACAGTCAACTGCTAAGGAATTCCCAGTTTGGGAAAACCAGCTTGATCAGGTTGACATCGTTGCCGGTACTACAAACGCATTAAATGCTGCTGGTGCTGAAGGCAAATTAGTCAACTTAGCTGAACACTTAGATCAGATGCCTAGCTTCAAGAAATTCCTGGAAGACAATCAGATCGCTAGATTATCAATCACAGGTAATACTGAAACTGGTGCTATCTACTTCTCACCTTATTTCGATGGTAACGATGATATCGAAAGAATGCCTCTGATCAGAGCTGACTTCGTCAGAACATTACTTGATACAGATGGTTACAAAGGTGCTAACAGACCTTTAGCTGACTACGTTTATCAGCCATATGCTGCTGAAGACTACTCAGTTGAATCATTAACTGCTGATGGTTCTGGTACTCAGACAATCACTAAGAAAGTTGCTGGCGAAAACAACATCATCGCTAAGATGAATGCTCAGCCATTAACAGGTGATGAAGCTGTCAAGATGTTCCAGGAATACATTGATGCTACTTATCCAGGCGTTTACGCTAAGAGATCTGACCTGTTCTTAGGTTATGATGCAGCTTGGGACGCTGATGAAATGGTTGCATTATTAAGATGTGCTGTTGCTTCATTAAATGACAACGACGGTAACCCAATTGCCGGTCTGTACTCACGTGAAACTTCTAACCTCCAGAGAGAAATTGACTTAATAAGATTTGCTGGTCATCTGTTTGGTGTAAGAGGTATGGAATCAAGACAGGATTATCTGTACTTCGATAAAGATGGTAACTTACATGATGCTCGTCAGGAAGCTGAAGCATATGCTGCAGTTGAAAGACTGAATCAGTTAGTTAAAGAAGGCTTACTGATCACTACAGGTGAAGCTTCTTCTAAGAACTATCTTGAAAAAGATGCTGGCTTAATGTCATATGACTACAACCAGACTCAGACAATCATGAACAACACTGTTCTTGATAACGCTGCTGGTGAAGAATACGTTGTTATCATGGTTCCAGTTGCAAAATGGAACGATGGTACAGGTGACAAGTGGTTCAGATTCGCTGAATCATGGAGATCTGTAAAGACTGATGGTTGGGCTATCACAGCCGCAGGTGCTGGTGCTAATCCAGATAAGCTGAATGCTGCTTTAACTCTGATCGACTATGCATTCTCAGTACAGGGTCAGATCACTATGTCTTATGGTCCAGATGCATTCATCAAGGTCAAGGACGAAACTGTAGAAGTTAAGTCTTGGGCTGATGTTGCTAAGAAGTATGAAACATTTGACTTCAACGGAAGACAGATGCCAGTTGTTGCTGATGCTACATTCGCTGAGTGTCAGGAACTGACAGGTGGTAACTACACTAACTACGCTAGACAGTATTTAGGTTCTACCTTAAATGGTTTCCCTAAGTCACAGGCATTCGAATATCAGATGACTTCTGAAGTTGGTAAGAAGGGTGCTGCAATCCTCTCTACTGCAATTTCTAAAGGCGTTATCAAACATCCGTTACTTGCTGTAAATGATGACAACATGTGGTATACATCTGTTCCTACAGTATTACCAACAAGTGCTGAACAGGCAAATACATTAAGTAGCTATGCTGACTTAGTCAACAACTTCCAGCAGTCAAAAGGTGGCGTTTCAGTTTTCTATGACATCATGAAAGATGGCTACGGTTCAATTGCTGGTGCTGAAAATACCGCTGCTGGTTACGCAGACTTCGTAAAGAACAACTGGTCTGGTGCTGCATATCTGATGATCAAGCAGAGCCAGTGGAACCAGCTTAAGGGCTTCTACGAGACTATTAAATAGTTAAGATTATTTATTTGATTCCTGGTGCTGTAAACAGCACCAGGAATATACCTGAGAGGTGATACTATGTTCAAACCACAAATGAAATTTCAAAAAATCCTATTTCCCGTACTGATAGCATTATCAGGTGTCGTTTTTGTATATTCACTGGGTATCATGACCGACATGTATGGCCTGTATCAGACTCAGGCATTAGGCGGTGTTACAGGATCACAGATCTTCTACGATATGCAGGGATATAATCACAACATGATCCTTATATCCATAGCTCTGATCCTGATCAGTGCGCTGCCATTTGTATTTGCATCTAATACCAGAAGAAAATATTACAAAGGAAATGTTATTTCCACATATGTACAGGCTGCTGCATTTGTAATCGCAGCTGTATATATGATTATCAATTCATTAAAATTCAGATCTCAGTTTTTGAATACTGTTGATTTTGAGATGTATAAGATGATGTCCGAAACAATGAACTTTATGTATAGTGAATCTACATTCTTCTTTGATGCCGGAATCATCGTAGCAATCCTGCTTTTAGTTGGTGCAGGTGCTGTAGTTTATAATCTGAATTGGAAAAATAAACTAGTAAAACAGGAAGATGCAATTCTGAAAGGAGAAGCAAACAATGGTTAATGAGAAAATTAAACTTGATAGGATGCGCTATGTCAAAGACAATCTGCCATCCACGTTTGCGATTCTTGCAATTGTCTTTGATGTTCTTTACTTCGTTTTAATATATAAGATCAACAATGATTTCTTCTACAATTCCATGATTGGAGTTTCAATCGTTGTTAATCTGCTGTTTATGCTGTTTGGTTTCTGGGCTTCCATCGAAGTCAAGAACTATCATGGCAAATTCGGCTATTTTATGATTGCTTTAGGAATTATTCAGATCATCAGGATCTTTATCTATCCTATGAAGGCTCATGCTGCTACTTATCTTCAGGGAGAACTTCTTGTTCCAGTTATGAGCAATGGACAGTTCATGCAGTCAATCATCTATCTTGTAGCTTCAGCTGCATTTATGATTGTCGGTGGACTTATGAGTATTAAAAATTCCAGAACTTTACAGAATTATCTGAGTTCTTTAGAGAAGAAATAGAAGGAGAAAATTATGGCAAGTCTTTCATTACAACATATAGACAAGATTTATGACAATAATGTTCAGGCCGTCTATGACTTCAATATGGAAATCAACGATGGTGAATTTATCGTATTAGTTGGTCCATCAGGATGTGGTAAATCTACAACCTTAAGAATGATTGCTGGTCTGGAAGATATTTCCAATGGCAAACTGTTCATTGATGATAAGGATTGTACCCAGCTTCCAGCCAAGGATAGAGATATCGCAATGGTTTTCCAGAACTATGCGCTGTATGGCCATATGACGATTTATGAAAATATGGCATTCTCTTTGATGCTTGCTAAGGAAGATAAATATGTCATTCATGAAAAGGTCATGGCTGCTGCTGAGATCTTAGGTCTTACGCAACAGCTCAATAAGAAGCCTAACCAGTTATCAGGTGGCCAGAGACAAAGAGTTGCGATGGGTCGTGCTATCGTACGTAATCCTAAGGTATTCTTATTTGATGAACCATTATCAAACCTTGATGCTAAATTAAGAGGTTCAACCAGAAGAGAAATCAAACTGTTACATAAGAGATTAGGTACAACTATGATCTATGTAACACATGACCAGACTGAAGCATTAACACTGGCTGATCGTATCGTATGTATGTCAATGGGGCATGTACAGCAGATCGGTACACCATTAGAACTCTATGATCATCCAAAGAATCTGTTTGTTGCTCCATTCATCGGTTTGCCTCCAATGAATCTCTTCAACCTCAAGAAGGAAGATGGCAAGTTCTATGTTGAAGGTATTGAAACTAAACTTCCAGCTAGAGTTGCTGATGCAGTAAATAAATCTGAAAAGAACACTTTCGTTCTGGGTATCAGACCTGAAGATATCAAACCTGGTAATGATTTCGAGATCGAAGTTAACCTGAATGAAAATACCGGTCACTTCACTCTTACTCATGGCAAGCTGTTTGGCAAGACTTCCGTAGCTAAGTTCAGAGACTGGAAGAACTACAAACCAGGTGAAAAAGTAGGTGTTTCTTTCGACGAAGAGAGAATTCATCTGTTTGATGCTGAAAGCACAGAAGCAATTATATAGGAGGAACAATAGAATGTCTGAAAAAAGAAATAAGGGATTTAAAGAATCTTGGCGTAAATTTATTGTTTCACTGAAGAAGAGACCTCATAACATTCCAATGTGCATGATGGTAATTGCTTTTATTGTTTATTCATTCAATCTGACAAAGATTTCCAACACGACAGCTGTTGTCAATAAACCATTAATGGGTCTATGTGAATTTATCATCATGCTGTTCTCGATCCTGGCATTTGTCTGTTTCTTAAATGCTTATCCAAAAAGACAGAAACCAATTCTGCCAATGGTCATCTTACTTTATGCTTTACAGCTGATCATTGTTGGAGCTGATGTCATTTATCTTGGCAGAATCAATGAAGGTTTACAGTCTATTCAGATCACTGATGCCAGAGCATTCATTCCACAGGCTAAGACAGTACTTACAGTACATATAATCATGGTTATCATTACTGTTGTGCTGATCGCTCTTATTCCTGTTCTTGGCAAGATGCTCAACAAGATCGATACTTCAGTTAAACTGTCTGATAACGATGATGTCGAAATCGAACTCACTGATGAGGACGATAGTGGCGAAGCTGTCCGTTCTGGTGGCAAGCGTCACGAAAGTGAAAACTAATCTAATTAACTATGTCTAAAAAGAAAAACAAAAAGATCTCAGAGGCAGAAAGGGACTATTATAAGCTCAATACTGATGCAGTAGAAAGACTGGCTAATGCTGATAAAGGCAAGGCCAGAAAAGTATCTGATGAAGAGCTGAATAAATATAGTAGTTCCAAACTGAGCAGGATACCCGTATGGGTAAAAGCTCTGTTTATCAAATTCTGGTTCGCGGGAGCTGTTTGTTTTTTCTTTTATTGGGGATTGGCTGCCTATATCGGAAACTGGCTTGATCAGATGTTTATCTTTGGCTTAGGTTTAGGTGTTGTTACTGACCTGTTGACCAAGAACGTTATGATCTTTATCAGTTCTGAAGATAAGGAATACTATCCGTATATGATGTTCACGTCAAAGAAATACTGGACACTGATCGCAAATATTGCCTATGCCTTTGTCTTACTGGCATTGACGATTGGTGTATATCGATTACTTCATATGAATGTTGAGCCGATCCTGTTTGGAATCATCTATACCGCTTTTGATATGCTGCTGATAAAGATCAGGGATCTGATCAGAGATAAACTGAATCTTGGAAAGGAATAATATGAAGGATAAAGTAGTTGCGTTTGGTGAAATAATGCTTAGACTTACACCTCCTGACTATACAACTATCAGTGAGGCAAAGAACTTTATTGCCAATTATGGTGGAGCAGAAGCCAATGTGCTTGTTTCACTTTCCCATCTGGGAAATGATACGGATTTTCTGACCAGAGTTCCGGATAATCAGCTTGGTGAATCAGCAATCATGCATCTGAAGAGACATGGTGTTGGTACTGAACACATCTTAAGAGGATCATCAAACCTTGGCATGTATTTTGTTGAGACAGGTTTTGGTGGCAGACCTAGTAAAGTCTTATATAACAGAGCACACTCGGCTATCACCAGAATCGGTGAGGATGATCTTGATTATGACGAGATCTTCAAGGATGCCAAGTGGTTCCATATGTCAGGTATAACTCTGGCAATTCATGAAAAATGCCGTAACGTTGCCTACAGATGTCTTGAAGCATGTGAGAAATACAACGTGAAGGTATCATTTGATTTTAATTATCGTTCAAAACTCTGGACGATCGATGAGGCAAAGCCTCATTTCCAGAAAGTAATAAAATATGTCGATGTTCTCTTTGCGAATTTCTTTGATATGAATACCATGTTGGAGATACCTGTAGATCCAAACCTGGAAACTAACGAAGAGAAGAGACTTGATGTTGCGAAAAAACTGATGGAACAGACCAAGGTCAATTATGTATTTGGAACTGACCGTATCGTTCATACCGCTACTGATAATTCCTTATCATCATACTGTATCAGAAAAGATGGTATCTGTTATAAGGAAGGTCCACTAAGATTCTCGATCTATGACCGTATCGGTGGTGGAGATGCCTTCTCAAGTGGCATCATTCATGGCTTACTCAAAGATTATGAGAATCCAAAATATGCCCTGAAGTTCGGTCTGGCTACTTCAGTATTAAAACATACATTATATGGTGATGCTTCAGTACTTTCTGAAGATGAGGTACTGGAATTCATGCAGTCAAACGGCAATGCTGCTGTACAGAGATAGGAGAAAATAATTATGCAGGAATTTATGGGAAAAGATTTCTTATTAAGTAACGATGTCGCAAAGCATCTGTATCACGATTATGCTGAGAAGATGCCAATCATCGATTACCATTGTCATATTTCTCAGAAAGAGATCTATGAAAACAAACAGTTCAAGACCATTACAGAAGTATGGCTTGGCGGTGACCATTATAAATGGAGACAGATGAGAGCCAATGGTATTGATGAAAAGTATATTACCGGTGATGCTTCTGATCTGGAGAAGTTCAAAGCCTGGGCTAAGACTTTATCACACCTGATCGGTAATCCTTTATATCACTGGTCACATCTGGAATTACAGAGATACTTCAATATCTATGAACCACTTACAGAAGATAATGCTGAAGATATCTTCAACAGATGTAATGAAGTATTAAAGACTCTGACAGTCAGAAAGATCCTGGAAGATTCTAATGTCAAGATCATCTGTACAACTGATGATCCATGTGATGATCTCAACTATCATAAACTGATCAAGGAAGATGCTTCCTTAAAGACAAAGATCGTTCCTTGTTTCAGACCTGATAAGGCCAACAATATTGAAAAACCTGATTATCTTGATTACATCAAGAGATTAGAAGAAGTATCAGGTAAAAAGATCGGTTCATTCAAGGATCTGTGTGATGTAATCGATGGTCGTATTGCTTTCTTTGAAAGCATGGGCTGCAGAGCTTCAGATCATGCCTTGGAATATGTTATGTATAATCCGGCAAGTGAAGAAGAGATCGAGAAGATCTTTGCAAAAAGACTCTCTGGTGAATGCGTAAGCAGAGAAGAAGAACTCAAGTTCAAGACTGCCTTCATGAAACATCTAGCTTGTGTATATCACGCAAAGGGCTGGGTAATGCAGTTACACTATGGTTGCAAGCGCGATAACAATACTGCAATGTTCAATAAACTTGGACCGGATACTGGTTTTGATACAATCAACAACTATGCTCCAAGTTCTGAGATGGCTGATTTCCTTAATTCACTCAATGTTGATGGTAACTTACCAAAGACCGTCATTTATTCTTTGAATCCAAGTGATAATGCAGCAATCGTTACAACGATGAACTGCTTCCAGGGTGAAGGTATCAAAGGTAAGCTTCAGCATGGTTCAGCATGGTGGTTCAATGATCACAAGATCGGCATGCAGGAACAGATGCAGACGCTCGCAAATGATGGTATGTTAGCTAACTTCATTGGTATGCTTACAGACTCAAGAAGTTTCCTGTCATATACCAGACATGAATACTTCAGAAGAATCTTATGTGATTTCATCGGTACTTTAGTAGAAAATGGTGAATATCCAAATGATGATAAGGTCCTCAAGGAGATCGTAGAAAACATCTCATACAACAACGCTGTAAATTATCTGGGTTTCAATGATTAGGATCGCAGACAGAGAATATCTGAACCTGCAGGAAGCACTGGACAGTATTCCTGAAGATAATAAGGAAACTAAAGTCATAGATCTTGTAGGAAATGTGATCAATGATCAGATAGAAATAAATAAACCAAATATTATTATCAGGAACGGCATCTTTGATTACGGTCTGGGTGCCTATGAGATCCTTGATGATGGATATAAAAGAGGAACATTCAGGACCTATACGGTCTATGTATCGGCAGATAATGTGACATTTGAAGATCTGAGTGTGCTTAACAGTAATGGCTACAGTTCAGGTCAGGCGATCGCATTGATGATCGATGGTGATAACTTCAAAGCCAGAAATACTCTGATCTCTTCCTATCAGGATACCCTGTTTCTAGCTCCACTACCGGA
>ODAI011644403.1_pt1 | contig 13335 bp, 8 predicted proteins | sample 1539321 | NCBI WGS metagenome assembly ODAI01 (sample SAMN02144231, study PRJEB22623) | gut metagenome | biome: sheep rumen | host: Ovis aries | place: New Zealand
CAGGAGCTTCAGCTCGTCAGGGTTTCAGTGGGGGATTTCGGCCCAGCCACTGAAAGTCTGACATAGAACCCGCCGCCTTCACTCCGCTTAGAGGCGGGGGATATCTGGCGTCTGTTATACATTAAAGAGGAAATGCATCACATCGCCGTCCTTAACAACGTAATCCTTGCCTTCTGACCTGAGCCATCCTTTTTCCTTTGCGGCAGAAAGCTTTCCGTCTACTTCCATCAGCTTGTCATAAGATATAGTCTCGGCTCGTATGAATCCTTTTTCAAAGTCACTGTGGATCTTTCCGGCAGCCTGAGGCGCAAGGGTTCCGCGTCTGATAGTCCACGCTCTCGTTTCATCCTCGCCAGTCGTAAGGAAACTAATGAGATCGAGCAATGCATATGAAGACTTTATAAGTTTGTCAAGGCCTGACTCCTCGATTCCAAGCTCCTCAAGAAACATTTCGCGTTCATCGTCATCAAGTTCTGCGAGTTCAGACTCCACCTTGGCACTTATCACCACTACTTCCGAGCCCTCTGCCTCAGCGTAATCCCTGACTGCTTTTACATAATTATTGTCAGCTCCTGATGCTTCTTCTTCTGAAACATTTGCCGCGTAAATAACAGGCTTGTAGGTAAGCAGGTCCAGAGACTTGACAAATGCAGCCTCTTCATCACTGAGGCCGTCTATCTCTCTTGCTGCCCTGCCCTCTGCAAGCACGGCACTGATCTTTTCCAGAAGTTCAAGTTCGCCTCTTGCCGATTTATCGGCCTTTGCCTGCTTTGCAGTCTTGGCTATCCTGCGCTCAAGTACTTCCATGTCTGCTATTATAAGTTCGGTGTTGATCACCTCGATATCTCCGACAGGATCTATCCTTCCGTCAACATGAACGACATTATCGTCATCAAAACACCTTACCACATGCACTATTGCTTCGACTTCCCTGATATGGCCAAGGAATTTATTGCCGAGGCCCTCGCCTTTCGAGGCGCCTTTTACAAGCCCCGCAATGTCGCTGAATTCAATTGTGGTATAAATAGTTCTTTTTGAGTTGTAGACCTTTGACAGCGTCGTTACGCGCTCGTCAGGCACCGTTACGACCCCCACATTAGGTTCTATAGTGCAGAACGGATAATTGGCCGCTTCAGCGCCCGCCTTTGTTATAGCGTTGAACAGAGTGCTTTTGCCTACATTCGGCAAACCTACGATTCCCAGCTTCATTTTCTGTTGTTTTCCTCCCGGTCTTTTGCTTAGCCGATCGCGATCACTGCATGATCGGCAATTTATCTTTCAGTTTATTTTTATTTTTATACATTCTTTCATCAGCTCGTTTAAACACAGATTCAAACGAATCACCCGTCTCAGCCCGCCAGGCTGAAATGCCGCATGCTATCCCCACATTGTTTCCGGCAGAGCTGTCACCGGTCTCTTCATGGAATTCATTTACGAGCCTGTCTCTGTCGAGATAGTCCTCTTCCTGCAGTATCGCAACAAACTCATCTCCGCCAATCCTGAATACCGGGCTGTGCTTAAAGCGGTTGCAGATTATACGGCAGGCATCTACAATGAACTGATCGCCGGCCTTGTGTCCAAGTGTATCATTGACAGTTTTCAGCCCGTTGACATCGCATATGGCTACAGCAAACGGTCTCTGACTGCCATTCCTGATTCTGTTGTTTATCTCTTTTTCTGTTTCGTTAAAAGCGTGCTTGCTTTTTACACCTGTCAGCGAATCACGCATGGCGGCATATCTTGCCTTTTTCAGATCGTTTTCGTATTCCTGCTCCCGCCGCACCTGCTCGTCAACATTGCTGATGGCAATAAGAATAAATCCTTCGTCCTCACCTGTCATGCGTATCACTTTGCAGTTTATATACACAGTATTTTTGTCAAATAAAAGCCTGTATGTGACAGAATAAGGAATTCCTTTAGCAAGTTCTTTCTGAATACTTTCTTTTTCCCAGATTGACAGCACCCTTTTGAGATCATCCGGATGCACAAGTCTTACAGCGTTTTCCCTGCATTTCTCAAAGAAATTCCTGCCGCTCTTTTCTACTTTGAGTTCCTGATACTCCGGAGCAGCTCCGTACTCAATAAACTCTTCTGTCTGCATATTTACCATGTATATGCTGTAATAATCCTTTGCAAGAGCCTGAACAATGCGGGAATACATCAGGCTTGTCTGCTGAGCCGTTTCGTACTCCTCCTGACGCTTCATCTGATTATCTATGTTGTTTACACCGATCACTATGTGCGGATCCTCTGGATCCATCATTCTTGTCGCCTTCATGCTTACCCAGGTCGGCTTTCCGTCAAATACAAGGCGGTATGAAGTCGTGAAGCTGCCGTTCATGTCGAGCTCACGACTTATGTTTTCTTTGGTGAAAAGCTTCAGGAATTCTTTCTGATCATCCCTGTACATGACTCTCCGTATATTTGCACGGCTGACTTCAAAGAAACTGTCACCGCTCTTTTCTATCATCAGAGTCTCATACTCCTGATGAGAACTGTACTCGATAAACTGACCGGTATCCATATCAACATAATAGATGCTGAAATAGTCAGCTGCCAGAGCTTCTGAAATGGAGGCATAAGTGATGCTCTTTTCGAGAGCCTCCTGATAGGCCTGGTCTCTTTCTACCTGCTCGTCAATATTGGTAAACCCTACAATAATGTGATCCGGATCATCATGAAGCTTAATTGCCTTAACGCTTACATTCATTGGACTGTAGCCGGACTGCAGCTGATAAGTGATGGAGAACTTGCGGTTGTTTCGTATGGATCTCAGAAGGTTTCTTTCATCAAAGGCGGCCAGCACGCGGTCGCAGTCCGAAGGAATGACCCTTTCAGCAATTCGTTTTCTGCTGTATTCAAAGAAATTCTTACCTGCATTGACCGGGAACAGTCTGCTGTTCTCTCCTCCCATTCGGTACTCGATATACGCTCCGGTAATGGTGTTGATATAATAAACTGTGTAATAATCCTGTGCCAGAGCCTGTGCTATCCTTGCGTAAGTCATGCTGTCGCGCATTATTTCCTCAGCTCTTGCGAGAGTCTCAGAGTCGATCCGGTCAGACATTTCAGCTTCTTCAGCCAGCATTTGCTTTTTTTCTTCTATAAAAGCCTCAAATTGTTCAGACGGTACTGGCTTTGAGAAATAGTATCCCTGAATGATGTCACAGCCCATTTCCTTAAGGACCTCAACCTGTTCCTTAGAGTCTACACCTTCAGCTATCACAGGTACACGAAGGTATCCGGCAATATCGATAATGAGCTCGATCATCTTCATATCGCCGTATCCTGCAAAAGCGTTCCTGACAAAGATCATGTCCATTTTAAGAGCATCAATCGGCAGCTTTGAAATCATCCCGAGAGAAGAATAACCTGTGCCGAAGTCGTCCATTTCCACGCGCAGGCCCATGTCTCTGAGCGCATTTACTGCGGGAATTATGAATTCCTCATCTTCTGAATAGGCTGATTCGGTTATCTCGAGGATGATGTCTTCAGGATCAAGATCGTAATCATTCAGTATTTGCTGAAAGCGGCCGGCAATACCATAGTCGGACAAGTCAACGCGTGAGACATTGACGGAAACAGGTACTGACAGGCCGAGCCGGTCCTTCCAGTCTCTTATATTAGATGCAGTCTCGTTCCATACATAGCGGTCAAGTCTCTGTATCATTCCGTTCTCTTCAAAAAGAGGAACGAACATTCCCGGGCTGATGAACCCTAAATCAGGATGCTGCCACCTCACAAGAGCCTCTGCGCTTGAAAGCACAGGCCTGTCCGGACGAATATCATATTTAGGCTGGAAGTACACCTTAAACTGTTTCTCTCTGATTGCCTTATCAAAGCCTTCTGTAAGCTGCTCTGCAAACATCTCACGTTCATGCAGCCTTTCATCGTAAACAGCTATATTCTGGGAATAGTTATTCCTTACAGTGTCGGCAGCCGCTTTCGCTCTGTCAAAACGCTGTTCAATACCAAGTGCCTTATCAGCTTTCCGGTACACTCCCAGACGCATGTGTATTCTGTTGGAAGTATCCCCCATCTCAGACAGACCCTCTGCAGCAGATTTAAGAATGTCTTCATAGTCACTGCAGTGCGGCCGGTAAATCATGAAGGTGTCTGCTTCACGCCTGCAAACGATCCCGCCTGTCTCCTGCACCATTTCTCTGAGATTCAGTCCTATCTTTCGCAGGATCTGATCTGCGTAAAACCTTCCGTAGCGTTCATTCACGAGATGGAAATGGTTTATGTCCATGACAATAGCATCCATCATCTCCGTCTTATGGTACTGATCGAACGTCTCCGCATAATTATAGAAAAACTCTCTGTTATAAAGCCCGGTCAGAGGATCTCTTTCCGTTGAATGGATAATCTGTCTGTCTTCTGAAAGCTCAATGATGCGCCGTATCCTTGCAAGTATGACGTTCTGCTCCGGATATGGCTTTGGTATGAAATCCATAGCTCCAAGCTCGAGGCTTGCGACCTCTGATTCGTGATCAGCGGTCATAACGATCACCGGGATTTTTGCCAGTTCAGGTTTTTCTCTGAGTTTTCTCAGCACTACCATGCCAGACATTACCGGCATGAGCAGATCGAGCAGCACCAGCGACAATGTTTCTGAATTGTTCGCGATCTGCTCAAGTGCTTTCTCACCGTTTTCAGCATATATAACAGTGTAATCATCAGAAAGCAAAAGACCGAGGAGCTGGCGGTTTACCATCTCGTCGTCAACAACAAGGATCTGTCTTTTTTCAGATGTCTTCAGTCTGAGGTGATTATCAGGCATAGTGTTTCTCCCTTTTCAAGGACGTTTATTGATAGAATATCACGCAGCCGGCTATTCTCTAATGTGAATTTTAGCACAACATCAGGCCATATTGCCTTATTTACTCTGTAATTGCGGGCCGGAATGCGATAAAATCCATTATTATGAAAGTCTATACAAAGGATTACTTGATAACAGGCGATTATCACAAGGACTGGAGCAATTACTTTGACGGAATGAAGCCCTGCGTGCTTGATATTGAAAGCACAGGACTTGACCGAAGCAGATGCAGAGCAGTCCTGACCGGGCTTCTCGTACCGACAGACAGAGGCGTGCGTATTACGCAGTTTATGGCGGAAAACCATTATGAAGAAGCCAAAGTGCTCGATTCGACCATGGACTTTATTGAGGCCAATGGCATCAGTTATATTATATCGTTTAACGGCTGCGCTTTTGATGTGCCGTTCATCAATGCAAGACTGGACGCTAACTTTCTCGGAAGAAAGCTCAGCATGTACCACTTCGACCTGTACATGTTTCTTCAGAAATGCACTGATCTCAGGAACCGTATAGGATCGATGAGCCAGAAGTCCATAGAAAACCATTACGGCATTCTTTCGGACCGTCAGGATATAATAAGCGGAAAAGAAAGCATTGCTTTATTTGATCAGTACGCCATCAGCGGAAACAGCACCATCGAAAAGATAATCCTTACCCACAACAGGGAGGACGTGCTCCATCTGAACAGGCTGATGTATCTGGCCCTGGCCGACGTGCCGGATATCCACAAAGCTATGGCCTCATACGGGTTCCCTGCAGCAGGCGGCAAGCTCAGCGTCCGCGCAAAAATAAAGCCTTTTCCTAAAATCATGCGAATCACAGGAGAACAGATCTCCGATCCGGTCACAGCAGCATATTTTCCTGATGCTGACGACCCTCTTACTGTTACTTTTAATTCAGCGGCTTCCTCGTTTGAGATCATCGCGCCTCTTGGCAGCTACGGTGACGATTTTTATTTTGACCTTTCTTTCTTAAAGAAAAAAAGCGCCGGTGACAGCGCTCTTGAAATGCTGCTGAGTGACCCTGACTGCGTGAACGGATATCTTATACTGAATACGCGCACCACATGCCTTCTGGCAGGATTTCTGTCTGCGTTCTATTATTCCCTGTGACGGACTTAGTTGTCCATACCATGGATATCCGAGAAGCCTCGTCCTCTTCCCCATACAGATTTAACACTTATTACCGAGACGAATGACTTCGGATCCTCTTTTGCCAGATGTCTCTTTATAAGGAAGCTCTCGCGCGGAGAGCAGAGGATCTTAAGCTGTTTTCTTTTGTCTCCCGTATACTCTCCTGTTACTTCAATACTCGATACTCCGCGGCCGAGTTCGTTCATAATGTACTGTGTCAGGGCCTCGGCATCACCCGGTATAATATCGAGTTCGACGATCTTGTCACTGAAACCGTACATCACTGTCTCGCCCACCTTCATCGACACATAGATAATGATAACAGCATAGAGCGCTATCTGAAGTCCGTAAACCAGTGCGCTCACAAGAACGATGATTGCGTTTATGGCGAAAGTTATGTCGTTGATGCCGAGATGGGGCAGCCAGCGATATTTTATGACCTTAGCGAGGGAATCAGTGCCTCCTGAAGAGAATCCTGCCTTGAAAGTAAGGCCGTTCGAAACTCCAAGAATCACGCCGCAGAAAACTGACACAAGAAACAGATCATCACTTTTAATAAGAACCACATGATTCAGCTCAAGGAACAGGTTCACTGCCGGATACAGTACCGACATCAGAAGTATCTTCCGCACTTCTTTGAATCCGAGGAATATCCATACTATTGCCGTGATGATCAGTGACAGCGCATAGTTTGTCAGAGAAAAGTTCCAGTCAGTATAGTTCTGGATTATTCTCGTAATACCTGTAATACCGCCAAAAGTAAGACCGTTAGGAAGCATTATGGTAACAGTCGCCATCGATCCGACAAGAACTGCCAGTATCGCATATCCCACTTCGATGGCGCCGGCCTGAAGCCTTGTTTTTCCATGCAGTTCAGGATCACGCGCATATAATTCATTAACTTTTCTGTTGGCAGCGGTCTCTTTTTCGAGCTTCTTATCGATAGCATTGACCGCCTTGTTTTGTGATTTGTTGCTCATGATCGTAACTCCAATAATATATTATTTGTCAATAATCTCAGCAAGGTATTCCTTTCCGAATCTGTCGACTACAACAGCGGCAAAATTGCCGCCCGAAATAAAGCTGATGCTGTCCTCTCCGGCATCGAATATATATCTGCTCTCGAATGTCCCGTTATAATCAGGATCTATCATCACATGATCTGCAAACTGCAGCCGGTCGCTCATCAGCGCTTCTTCAACAAAACTGCGGTCCTTCAATTGAATCGAGCCTGTATCTATATCCGGTACTATATCTTTCAGTCTGCACTTATAGAGAGTTCTGCCATCCTCAAGTGCATCCCTGCTCAGGACTTCCACATCCGCCCTTCCGCTGCGCGGTTTTGATTCTTCAAGTCTGACAAACCTGAATTCCGCTCCCGACTTTCTGAGTCTGCGTCTGGACATGGCAGCGGCCATTTCTTCGCTGTCACACGCGATCCATCTTCTTCCAAGCAAATGTGCAGCCTCAGGGAGGCTTCCGCTTCCGCAGAAAAAGTCACCGACAAGGTCGCCCTCCTGTGTGGAAGCAGCAATTATCCGCCGCATGAGTTCCAGGGGCTTCTGAGTAGCGTATCCTGTCCTCTCAGCAGAAGTGCGTCCTACCATATCTATGCTCCAGACATCCTTCATGTTGACCAGCGTATACCAGCCGCCATCGTCCTTGTATTCTGCAACGCCTCTGAACCTGTAAGGCTTCCGGTCCCTGTTGTAGGACTTCTCCTTGGGCACATCTATGTAATACTTCGATGTTTTGGAGTATACGAGTATGGTATCGTGTTTGCGGGCGAAGTGACGCTTGCCTGAGCCGCCTGATTTATACTGCCATATTATCTCATTTACGAAGTTCTTTTCTCCTATCAGCTCATCGAGCACGAGCTTTACATAATGAGATGAATGCCAGTCAAGATGGATCCATAAAAGGCCGTCATCTGCAAGAAGGTCTTTCATGAGAAGGATCCTCACTGTCATGTTCTCAATATAGTACTCAAGACTGCGGTCGAATTTATCGTCGTAAGCCAGGTGGTGAACCTTATGGGTGGCTCCTTTTGCATCCTTAACGCTTACCGACGCGTTGAAGCTGGAGCGCGTAAAGAAAGGCGGATCTATATAGATCATACGGAATGCGCCGTTATATCCTTTCCCGAGGAGACCTTTCATGTAATCAAGATTGTCTCCAAGACACAGTTCACAGGCTTCCGGAGCGGCTATAGCCCCTTCAGGTGCAAGAGAGCCATGCACACTCTCGTACATGGCTCTGCCTTTATTGATTCCGTCAATTATTTGTTCTATTACCGTCATATCAGTTAAGAACTTCCATATTATCGAAGTTGACGCCGATCATCTCTTCGAGCTCAGCGCTCACACTGAGAACAAAGTCGATGCCCGACTCCTTGGAGATAACTTTGATTTTTTCTATGAAGCTAGGAAGAACATCAAGAGCAAAGTCTCTGTGTCTCATGATTCCATCAAGGAAAATTGTCTCGATATCATTGTCTGAGCTCATGATACCGAACAGGAATCCAATATACTCGTCTTCGTTTGTTATATGCGGAAAATCTTCCATGCATACTACTCTGATCTTATAATCAAGGTCATAAATCAGTCTGGAATTCTTGTTTATAAATACGATGCTGCCTCTGGCTGTCTGGACAGTTTCATTTGCGATTTCGATCATTCTTTTGGTCTTTCCGCTTCCTTTATGTCCAATCAAAAGCTTCACCATAGGTCAGTCCCTCCTCTTTTTTTCTTGATGCGATATATTATCAATTTTACAACAGTAAAATTACATATTCAATGATTTGCCCCGCCTTTTTTTTACAAGGCGGGGCATTTAATTTCAAACAAATTGTCAAATCAGGTGCAGTAACTGAAAATATTTATTCTTATGCTTCAGCAGCCTCTGCAGCTTTCTTTTCTCTGAGTTCCTTAACAACGTCGTCGATTCTGTGGGCTACGTTGCGGAAATCATCTTCAAGGAATCCTCTTGTTGTCATCGGAGCTGTTCCGATACGTACGCCGGATGTCTGGAACGGTGATCTCTTCTCATTAGGAACGCAGTTCTTGTTGAGTGTGATGCCTACTTCGTCACATGCCGCCTGGAGTTCTTTGCCCGAGAACGGCTCATCGCTGAGGTCAAGCAGGAATACGTGGTTGTCTGTTCCGCCTGTTACTACCTTGTAACCCATCTTTAAGAACTCGTCTGCAAGTGCTGCGCAGTTGAGTCTTACCTGGTGCTGATATTGCTTGAACTCCGGCTTGAGTGCTTCCTCAGCGCATACAGCCTTACCGGCGATGATGTGGCAGAGAGGGCCGCCCTGTGCGTATGGGAATACTGCAGAGTCAACCTTCTTAGCGAGCTCTGGTCTTGCAAAGATAAGTCCGCCGCGAGGTCCTCTCAGAGTCTTATGTGTTGTTGTAGTTACGATGTCTGCATATCCGAATGGTGACGGATGCTCACCTGCAGCTACGAGACCTGCGATATGAGCCATGTCTACCATGAAGTATGCTCCAACTTCCTTAGCGATCTCTGCGAATGCAGCGAAGTCGATAATTCTTGCATAAGCGGATGCTCCTGTAAGGATCAGTTTTGGCTTCAGCTCGAGAGCTTTCTTTCTGACGTCTTCCATGTCGATGCGTCCGTTGTCATCTACATCGTATGAATGAACATCATAGAGCTTACCGCTGAAGTTTACGCTGGAACCGTGAGTGAGGTGACCGCCGTTATCGAGGCTGAGACCAAGCATTGTATCTCCCGGCTCAAGGACCGACTTATATGCTGCAAAGTTTGCCTGTGAACCCGAATGTGGCTGAACATTGACGTGATAGTCAGTATTGAATACTTTTCTCCAGAGGTCGCAGCAGTACTCTTCGAGCTGGTCAACGATGATAGTTCCACCGTAGTATCTGCCTTTGTTTCCTGAAGTTCTTACAACAGGAGCCTGTGGGTAGCCCTCTGCATACTTCCATGAGAGGCAGCTTCCGCAAGCAGCCATTACAGCTTCGGAGCAGTAGTTCTCAGATGCGATGAGCTCTACGTTGTTCTTCTGTCTCAGATACTCCTGGTTTACGAGGTCTGCGACTTTCTCAGAACTCTTGCGGATCTCTTCAACTATCATCTGATTATAGTTGCTGTTGTCATTACCGTTTCTGTCAAACATACGTCGATCCTTTCTCTCATTACGAGATAAAACAATTAGGTTAATTTATATTACAGTGATTTATGATCCTGCAAATAAAAACTCCTCAGCTCACCGGCAAGATAAATCGAGCCGGTCACGAGAACGCACTCATAATTCCCGCCTTTGGAGATCTCATATGCTTCAGCTGCCGATTCACAGACTATACAGCTCCTGCCGCATTCTGCAAAAAGCTCACCAATACGCTCAGGATCTTCTGCCCTTCCGTATTCAACGGAGGCAGCAGCGTAGGTGCAGCCTCGCATATTCCCTACCAGTAATTGTATCATACGCGTGTAATTTTTGTCTTTCATACAGCCAAAAATTACTAAAATTCTTTTGATCTTATGTCTGCGCGCAAATGATGTAAATGTATCAGCCAGAGCCTCGATCGCATTAGGATTGTGTGCACCGTCTACTATAAAATATGGTTCTCCTTCGCGTGCATGCTCTTCGCTGAGGATCTCAAACCTTCCCGGAAGATATGCGTTCGCGAGTCCGATGCTTATTGCTTCTTCCGACACCTCTATCCCTGCAGCCTTTACTGCTTCTGCTGCAGTGGCGGCGTTCTTTATCTGATGACCGCCCTTCATAGACAACTCTGCATCCCTGTATTCATCGATCACGGATGATACATCTATGAACCTGCAGCCTCTTTCCTCTGCGGTTTTCTTCAATATGTTTTTTACGTTGAGATCAGAAGACTGTGAAACAACCGGAACGCCCGGCTTGATTATGCCTGCTTTCTCGTGAGCTATTCTGTAAATGGTGCGCCCAAGCTGCTCTGTATGGTCGAGGTCAACCTGCGTGATGACCGACACTAAAGGCTTTTCTATTGTATTAGTCGAATCAAGGCGTCCGCCGAGTCCGGTCTCAAGCACCACATAGTCAGGCCGCATTTCCCTGAAAAAGAGGTATGCTGCTGCCGTATATCTCTCAAATACTGTCAGGCTGCCAGGAGCTTTGCCCGCCTTTTCCAGGGCTTCCTTAGCCAGCAGCCAGGCAGCATCCACCCGATCCTTCAGCTCATCAAAATGAGCCTGATCTATCATTCTATGAGTGCCGTCCCATATCTGCACCCTCTCGCATTCGCTTTCAAGATGCGGAGAAGTATACAGGCCGACCGTAAATCCTGCTTCCTCCAGTATGGAAGCAGTCATAACCGAAGTAGAGCCCTTGCCGTTAGTTCCTGCAATGTGAATAACCCTGAAGTTTTCTTCAGGGTTTTCCAGCACATCCAGCAGAGCTTTCATTCTGTCCAGTCCGTCAAAGCTTGCCATATTATTTCAGTGACTCAAGACGTGCAATTACAGTTGCAAGCATCTCGCGGTACTTCTCGCCCTTAGCCTTCTCTTCTTCAACCAGCTTCTGAGGAGCCTTGGCAACAAAGCCCTGATTTGCGAGTTTCTTTTCCACACGCTGTACTTCGCTTTCAAGTCTTGCTTTTTCCTTAGTAAGTCTCTCGATCTCGGCATCCCTGTCTACAAGGTCATCGAGCTTAACTGCTATCTCAGCACCATTGATAACTGCTGTCATGACATCTGACGGCATCTCAAAGTCTGTTCCCTTGATGTCGATGTCTACAACATTTGCGAGTTTTCTGATACGGTCTGCTACAGCCTCGATATCTGATCCGAGAGAATCTGTCTTTATGATGAGGTTGAGCTTTCTTCCAGGAGTTGCTTCTGCCTCTGCTCTGATGTTACGTACTGCCTTTACAACTTCCATGGCGGTCTCGACTCTGCGTACAGATTCTGAGTAATCCATGGAAGCATCATATACAGGCCATTCAGCCCTTATGAGCATTGCATCACGGCCTTCCTTATCGCCTTCATGCGGAAGCACTCCCCAGATCTCTTCTGTGATGAAAGGCATGAATGGGTGCAGGAACTTCAGAAGGTCCTTGAGCACTTTGGTAAGCACTGCTCTTGCGACTTTCTTGTCTTCTTCGTCATCACCGTAAAGTCTGCCCTTTACCATCTCGATATACCAGTCGCAGTATACGTCCCAGATGAGCTCATATACTCTCTGACCTGCAAGGCCGAGTTCGAATTTGTCGAGCTGTTCTGTGATATATTTTGCACCATCGTTTGCCATTTGCAGGATCCACTTGTCTTCGTCTTTGAGGTCTGCCTCTTCATAACCCATTGGCAGCCATTCACCGGACTCATCCTGCAGATTCATAATTGTGAACCTGGAAGCATTCCAGAGCTTGTTTGCAAAGTTACGTGCAGCCTCTATCCTCTTAGGAATGTAACGGGTGTCATTTCCCGGAGATATTCCTGTGCAGAGCATGAATCTGAGAGCATCTGCTCCGTACTGATCGATGGATTCGAGTGGATCCACTCCGTTTCCGAGTGACTTTGACATCTTGCGGCCGAGCTCATCTCTTACCAGTCCGTGAACGAATACATAATCAAATGGAGCATCTCCCATGCACTCGTATCCGGAGAATACCATTCTGACTACCCAGAAGAAGATGATATCGTATCCTGTTACCAGAACACTGTTCGGGTAGAAGTAGTCGAGCTCTTCAGTCTTCTCAGGCCATCCGAGAGTTGAGAACGGCCAGAGCGCGGAACTGAACCATGTGTCGAGCACGTCTTCATCCTGCCTGAAGTGCCTGCATCCACACTTTTGGCAGACCTCAGGAGTCTCAGCGGCTACAACTATCTCGCCGCAGTCCTCGCAGTAATAAGCAGGGATCCTGTGTCCCCACCACAGCTGTCTTGAGATGCACCAGTCACGGATATCATAGAGCCATTTAAGATAAACCTTGCTGAATCTCTCCGGAACAAATTTAAGGCGTCCGGACTCAACAGCCTCGATAGCAGGCTTAGCGAGCTCGCCCATTCTTACGAACCACTGATCGCTCATCATAGGCTCTACTGCGCTGTGGCATCTGTAGCACTTTCCTACAGGAATGACCATGTCTTCTATCTTAACAAGGAATCCGTTGTCTTCGAGCTCCTTTACCCATGCTTTTCTGCACTCATATCTGTCCATGCCGGCGTACTTGCCTGCATATTCGTTCATTGTTGCATCGTCGTTCATGCATGAGATCATCTCCAGGCCGTGTCTCTGACCCACTTCAAAGTCGTTAGGGTCGTGAGCCGGAGTGATCTGAACAGCACCGGTTCCCTTTTCAGGATCCGGATATTCGTCTGCGATCACAGGAATCTCTCTGCCAACGATAGGCAGGA
>ODAI012357313.1_pt1 | contig 13333 bp, 12 predicted proteins | sample 1539321 | NCBI WGS metagenome assembly ODAI01 (sample SAMN02144231, study PRJEB22623) | gut metagenome | biome: sheep rumen | host: Ovis aries | place: New Zealand
CGTTTGGATGAACAATCCTACCCGTCCTCAGGAGGCTTCCGGAACTTCCGGAGAGAAGGCCGCGATGAACGGTGTCATGCATTTCTCCGTTCTCGACGGATGGTGGGTTGAGGGATACAAGCCGGGCGCCGGCTGGGCTCTTCCCCAGGAGAGGACATATGATGACCAGAGCTATCAGAACGAGCTTGATGCCGCAACCATCTACAACATCATCGAGAACGACATCGCTCCCGCATACTACGACATCGATTACCGTTCCGGCAGATCTTCTCTCTGGATCGAGTACATCAAGAACACGATCGCACAGGTCGCCTGCAACTTCACGACCAACAGGATGCTCACCGATTACTGCAATCAGTACTACATCCCCCAGTCACAGAGGATGCAGCATCTTATCGCGGATGATTACAAGGAGGCGCGTGAAATCGCCGCATGGAAGAAGCATGTCCTTCGCGAGTGGTCCCACATCGAGGTGGTTTCCTACACGCAGCCCGACGCTTCCTACAATCTCTCTCCTACCAACTTCATGCATTCCGAGGTTGTTCTCGGAATCGGAGATCTTCTCCCCGAGGATATCGGAGTCGAGATGCTGTTCTGCGCCACTGACAACAAGGGTGCGCTCCATATCCGCGACAAGAGCGAATTCAAGGTCGTCGAATTCAAGGACGGCGTCGCCAAGTACGAGGCTTCCATCCTCCCCGAGAGGACCGGTATGTACCAGGTTGCGACCCGTATCTACGCCAAGAACCCCAAGCTTCCTCACAGGCAGGACTTCGGACTCGTGAGATGGCTGTAATTTCGACAGGATTTTTTGACGGTGTCCATCTTGGGCACCGTCTTGTCATTGATGCCCTCACTTCCGAAGCGAAAAGAAGGGGGGAGGAGAGCGTCGTGCTCACGTTCTGGCCGCATCCGAGGACCGTACTCCAGGATGGGGCGAGGGACCTCAGGCTCCTCTCCACCCTCAAGGAAAAAGTCTCCCTTCTGGAATCCCTCGGAGTCGACAGGGTCGAAGTGATCCGTTTCACAAGGGAGTTCAGCCGCCTTTCGACGGAAGAGTACCTGAGGGATGTGGTGAAGGGGAAATACGGCGGTACGGCCATGCTTCTTGGTTACGACAACCGTATGGGGCGCGATGCCGGAAGTCCTGATTCCATAGCGGAAACGGCCCGTTCCTTGGGTATCGAAGTCATACGGACCGACAGCGTGCCTTCTGAAAAGGAACACAGGGCGATCAGCTCAACTCTCATCCGCTCGCTCATCTCCGAAGGGAAGATGGAGGAGGCGTCATCCCTTCTCGGGTACAAATATTCCCTTCTGGGGGTCGTCGTGGCCGGAAACCGTCTCGGACGGACAATCGGATTCCCGACGGCGAACATGCAGCTTTATGAGCCACTGAAACTCGTTCCGGGAAACGGGGCTTACCTTGTGGATGTGGATGTCCTCGGCAAGAAATACCGGGGCATGTGCAACGTCGGAGTCCGCCCTACGGTTGGCAACAACCTCGCACGCACCATCGAGACGAACATCTTCGGATTCGATGAGGACATCTACGGCCTGGATCTGGAAATCCGTTTTGTCCGTAAGATCCGTCCCGAAATGAAATTCTCCTCCCTGGAGGAACTTTCCCGCCAGCTTTCCCTCGACAGGGAGTGTTGTCTTTCTTCGGAATAATTCCTATATTGCAACGGGTATGCACAAGCTGCCCGTCAAGGAAATGGATTCAGATTTTTTCGGAATACTTTGGACGATATTCATCTTCGCCTTGGGTATCGGTGCTCCGATCATCGACAAGATTTCCAAGAAGAAGAAAGCCGCCGGCAATCCTCCGCGCAGTACCGCACAGAGGAGGTTCACACCTCCTTCGGCGGGGACTTCGATCGAGATTCCCGACAAGAAGGAGTCATTCTCTCCCATCAAGGCCGATGAGGAGGATGTCGTCTGGCCGGAAAGGAATCTTTCCCCGACCCCTCCTTCATCAAAGGAAGACTCCGCAAGGGATATCCTCGCACGCATATTCGGAGAGGATTTCTTCAATTTCGAAGACGAAAAGAAGGAACCCGAGGTGCAGCCCATGCCTTCTTCAGTTTCGGCGGATGATGAGGGTGTATGCTCATTGGGGACCCATGAGCCGAGGAAGGAAAAACCTCAGCCCGCTCCGAAGCCTTCACCCAAGGTGGCGGCCACCGTCACGGCCCCTTCCGAAACTCCCCGTCACAAGATAGTGGATGATCCGAGGAAGTTGATCGTGTACGCGGAGATCATGAAACCCAAATTCGATGAGTTTTGATGAGTTTTCCCGCTACAGGTGAAGATTGAACCGTTTTTTTCGTATCTTTGCATATCAACTGGTAATATAGGGTTCTGCCTTTTGGCAGGACTCTCTTTTAATTACGTGACTGCGAACCGGACACAGCCACAAATAACACTGGAATAGAAAGATACACAAACTATTATGGCAGATATTCATTACATGTCTCAGGAAGGTCTGGACAAGATGAAGAAGGACCTTGCTGACGCTCTCGCCCAGCGTCCTGTGATTTCCGCGGCAATCGCTGAAGCCAGGGAAAAGGGTGACCTTTCGGAAAATGCCGAATACGATGCGGCCAGGGATGCGCAGGCCCTTTTGGAACTGAAGATAGCGAACCTCAAGAACATGGTGGCCAATGCCAAGGTCGTCGACAGTTCCACGCTCGGAACCGACAAAGTTCAGATGCTCAATAAGGTGAAGTTCAAGAATCTCGCCAACAAGATGGTCATGGAATACACCATCGTCGGTGAGACCGAGGCCGACTTCGCACATGGCAAGATGGCGGCTACCACACCTATCGCTAAGGCTCTTTTGGGACATTCCGTCGGTGAGGTAGTGGAAGCGAAGGTCCCCCAGGGCGTCCTCAAACTTGAAATTTTGGACATCTCTCTCTGATATGGCGACGATATTCACAAAAATCGCGAAGGGTGAGATCCCTTCCTACAAGGTTGCGGAGAATGAGAATTTCTACGCTTTCCTTGACATAAATCCACTGGCCAAGGGACATACCCTCGTCATCCCCAAAAACACGGAAGACGATTATATCTTCAATCTTGATGACAAGACCTACGAAGGACTGTGGGCTTTCGCCAAGCAGGTAGCTTCGGCCATCAAGTCGGCTATCCCCTGCAAGAGGGTAGGTGTAGCGGTTCTCGGACTTGAGGTCCCCCACACCCATATCCATCTTGTCCCTCTCCAGAGCGAAGGCGACCTTGATTTCAGGAAGGAGAAACTTTCCCTCTCACAGGAGGAGTTCGTTTCCATCGCTTCTTCTATCAACAGCGCATTCAATTCCGCCAAATAATCCTGCCTTATCCCCGAAAGCAAGATGAAAACCAGCAGAACAATACTTAGAGCGGCTGCCCTCATGATGGGTGCGGCCTGCCTTTTCTCATGCTCCAAAGGAGCCAGGATCAACGGAACGGTGAATGACGATCCCGATGACAAGGTTATCGTGAAGATTCTCGATGCCGGAAAGCTGAATGTCCTCGACACCGTCAAGACCGACAAGAACGGCGCGTTCAAGTACGATGTCGCCGTCAAGAAAGGACAGCCGGAGTTCGTTTATCTTTTCCATGGTGACAAGAGGATCGCTTCCCTTCTTCTCCAGAACGGCGAAAAGGCCGTGGTCAAGACCGACACTTTGGGCAACTATTCGGTGACGGGTTCTCCCGAAACCGAGAAACTGATGGAAGTGGAGAGGAACGAGATCGAATTCAACAACAAGTTCGCGTCCACTACCGCCCGCCTCAACGACCTTGATCCCAATTCGGCAGAGGCGGCAGACGTGAGGCGCGACCTCACCAAGCAGTACATCGCATACTACCGCAACTGCGTCCAGTACGTGATGAAGAACCCCAAATCACTCACCGTGATTCCGGTTCTCAACCAGGTCATCGGAAACGGACTTCCCGTTTTTGACCAGCCTACTGACGCGATCCATTTCCGCAACTGCTGCGATTCCCTGATGACGGTCTATCCGGATTCCAAGTACGTGAAGGCCCTTTCGGAGGAAGCGAAGAAGAGGCAGAATCTGCTCGAACTCAATGCCCGTCTCTCAACGGCGAGCGAACAGGGATTCATTAACCTGAATCTTCCCGACCAGAAGGGGCAGAGGGTGAACCTCAGTGATGTCGACTCAAAGGTTGTCATGGTGTATTTCTGGGCTTCGGAGGCCAGCGGACAGAACATGTTCAACCTCGATCAGCTCAAGCCAATCTACGATGATTTCCACGGAAAGGGATTCGAGATTTATGCGGTGTCATTGGATACTGACAAGACCCTTTGGGCGACCACGATACGTAACCAGAACCTCGATTGGATCAATGTCTGTGACGGTCTGGGTTCCGCATCCCCTTCGGTCAGCCTGTACAATGTCGCATCCGTTCCTTCGGTGTACTTCATAGTTGACGGCTCGATGGTTATGGACGCTGCCGTGACGAACGGCCCCACCCTGAGGCGTTTCCTCCAGAATACCCTGAAGTAATCCGGAACATCATGATAACGTGAGGGCCGTCCTTTCGGGGCGGCTCTTGCGTTTATGTCATGTCAATGTGTTTCCTGTCCGGATGGCTTTGTCAGTAGGGGAGCGCATCCATATGGCGGTGGACCGTCCGGAGCAGTTCCTCAAGACTTTCACTGCAGTTGGCCGCGACGACCATTGACTGGGCGTAAAGTGAAGGGGCGCCACCGTCGAAAGTGGCGATGCATCCTCCGGCTTCGGTGAGGATCACTTCCCCGGCGGCATAGTCCCATGGCTGGAGCCTCATCTCGAAATACAGTTCCACCACTCCCTTGGCCATGAGGCAGAGTTCGAGTGCGGCCGAACCCCATCTTCTGGTATCGTTGCACTTCATATGGACGTCGTAGATGATGTCCGAACAAGTCTTGGCGAATTCCTTGCGGTATGTGCTCATCGCGCAGCACAGCAGCCCGTTGCTGAAGGGTCTTCCTGAAACGTGGATGGGCTCATCTCCAAGAAAAGCGCCGCAGCCCCTAAGGGCGGAGTACATCTCCCCACGTGAAGGGCTGAAGACGACTCCCAGGACCGGTCCCTTTCCGTCGGCGAGGGCGACGCTTATGCAGCAGTCCTCGATACCTCTGGCGTAGTTGGCGGTTCCGTCTATGGGGTCGATGATCCAGATGAGTTCCTTCGACGTGTCACGGAAATCTTCCTCCTCGCATATGAATCCGCTTTCGGGAATGAGTTCGGAGAGCTTTCCGGTCAGGAAGTCCTGCACGGCGAGGTCTGAAGATGTGACGAGATTCACTGCCCCGTCCTTTTCCATTATCCGGTATCCGCTCTTCACCATGAGTGAAGACGCCTCCTTCACTATGCTTTTTACGGACTCCAGGGTTTCGGAGTTGATTGTCAGAGCCATTTGCTAGAAGAGTTTTTTCTTGCTTACGGTAGTGACGAATTCCTTCAGATAGAAGGGTTCGAAATAAGCCACGTCACGCTTGTTCCCCTTTTCGAATTCCCTCATGGCGGGGATTGCCATGCCCATGGCTGAAGGACAGCACTGATGGAATTTCGCGTTGGGGTGTTTTATCACCTCGCTGCATTTGAGGGCCCCGTCTCCGATGAAAAGGACTCCTCCTTCATCCAGGAGGTCGGAAAAGCTGTTTTCATCGACGATCTTGCTTTCGATTTCACTGAGAGGGTGGCCTTCACGGTCAAAAACTGAGCAGTAGACTTCCATCCTTCTGGCGTCTATCATCGGGACGATCTTGTTGATTCCGTCCATGAGTCCCGGTACTGAAAGGGCTTCACCCGCGAGGGCGTCAAGGGAACTTACCGCATACAGCGGAATACCGGCGCCGAAGCACAGGCCCTTTGCCGTGGAGACTCCCACACGGAGCCCGGTGTATGAACCCGGTCCCATGCTGACGCATACTCCGTCGCATCCGTCGACGGTGAGGTTCACTTCGTCGAGCATTTCCTTGACGAAAGGGGCCGTCAGGGAAGAATGCATCCTTTCTTCATTTTCCCTATGGGATATTATTTTTCCGTCCTGGAGAATTGCTGTGGAACAGAGGGCGGTGGATGTTTCAATGAGAATGAGTGTTGCCATATCGGTTTATGCTGCGGAAGAGAACAGCATCTCTTTGAGGAAGGGGAAAATCGTGTAGGTGATCTCCTTTAGGGGAGGGTACAGGACGGAACTCTCCAGCGTCTGCTCCGGTACGAATTCGAATTTCACGTTGAGGGTGTTGAAAAGTACGACGAAAAGCCCGAGCAGAAGGATTCCCTTGAGCAGAGAGAGGGCCATTCCCAACAACTTGTCCAACCATCCGAGCATGACCAGTTTGACCAGCTTTTCCACGGCCTTCCCCACAAGGTACAGCACCAGGATTACGGCAAGCAGAATCACGATGAAGGATATCACGTTCAAGACGGCGTCCGAAACTTCGATATAGGGCCTCAGGTAATCGCTGAGCATTTTTGAGAAATGCGACGACATCCATATGCCGAGGATCACTGATACCAGCGCGGTGAGTTGCGATATGAAACCTTTGCTGAATCCTTGTATGATGAACGGTACAAGGCATACGAGGATGATGATGTCAATCGTCTGCATAGTATGTTGATAAAAAGTGTTGAAATGATTATCTTTGCCCTCTAAAAGTCGGAGGAAGTACTTCCGGCCGCAAAAATATGGAAAAAAATATGACTTTCAAAGAATACAAAGGTCTGGACCTGGTAAGAGTGGGGGCGGAAGTCCTTGAGAGATGGAAGAAGAATCATGCGTTTGAGAAGAGCCTCTCGCTGAGGGAAGGCGCTCCCGAATTCATTTTCTTCGAAGGACCGCCGTCCGCGAACGGCAAGCCCGGAATCCACCATGTGATGGCCCGTTCCATCAAGGATTCAATATGCCGTTACAAGACCCAGACCGGATACAAGGTGAACCGCCGTGCAGGTTGGGATACCCACGGACTCCCCGTCGAAATAGGCGTGGAGAAACTTCTCGGAATCCACAAGGAAGACATCGGAACGAAGATTTCCGTCGAGGAGTACAACAACACCTGCCGCAGGGAAGTCATGAAATATACCGCCGAATGGGTCGACCTCACCGAAAGGATCGGTTACTGGGTGGATATGGATGACCCGTACATCACCTATGACAACAGGTATATCGAGACCCTTTGGTATCTCCTCCGCAAAATCTACGACAAGGGACTCCTCTACAAGGGATATACGATTCAGCCTTTCAGCCCTTCCGACGGAACGGGACTTTCTTCCCATGAACTCAACCAGCCGGGTTGCTACAAGGATGTCACCGACACCACGGCGACCTGCCAGTTCGAAGTCATAAAGGACGAGAAGAGCCAGCCTCTGTACGGCTGCGAGACCGTGCCCGTGTATTTCCTGGCATGGACTACAACACCTTGGACCCTCCCTTCGAATACGGCCCTTTGCGTCGGACCTTCAATCGTTTATTCGAGAGTACGTTCCTTCAACCCCTATACGGGAGAAGAGGCCATCTATATCGTCGCCAAGGAGCTGATAAATTCCGTATTCAATCCTAAGGCCGCTGAATTGGGCCTCGAGACCTACACGAAGGGAGACAAACTCGTTCCTTTCAAGGTTCTTGACGGTGAGTTCAAGGGAAGCGAACTCGTCGGAATCCGCTATCATCAGCTGATTCCCTGGTTCAAGCCCACCGAGGGTGACGCCTTCAGGGTGATTCCCGGAGATTATGTCTCCACCGAAGACGGAACCGGTATCGTTCATATCGCTCCCACATTCGGAGCAGATGACAAGAGGGTCGCGGCGGCAGCGGGAATTCCCGCCATCATGCCCGTCGACAAGGCCGGAGTCCGTCAGGCTCAGGTCGACCGTACGGGAAGATTCTACCGTATCGAGGATCTCGACCCCGCTTATGTCGAAAAATATGTCGATCCTTCATATGCCGAATTCGCCGGAAGGCCGGTCAAGAACGCATTTGACGACAATCTGCCCGCAGACGCTCCGACACTCGACGTTGACCTTTGTGTCATGATGAAGGCGGACGGCAGGGCGTTCAAGATCCAGAAACATGTCCACAGCTATCCCCACAGCTGGAGAACTGACAAGCCCGTCCTTTACTATCCTCTCGACTCATGGTTCATCAAGGCTACAGCAGTCAAGGACCAGATGGTCGAACTGAACAAGAAGATCACCTGGAAGCCCGAGTCAACCGGTACCGGAAGATTCGGACAGTGGCTTGAGAATATCCAGGACTGGAACCTTTCGAGAAGCCGTTTCTGGGGAACACCTCTTCCCATCTGGAGAACGGAAGACGGCAAGGAGGAAAAATGCATCGGAACTGTCGCTGAACTCTTCGCAGAAATCGACAAAGCCGTGGAGGCTGGTTTCATGCCCTCCAATCCTCTCAGGGACAAGGGCTTCGATCCCAAGGACATGAGCCTTGAGAATTACAACAAGATTGACCTCCACCGCCCTTACGTGGACAACATCTTCCTCGTTTCGGGCTCCGGAAAGAAGATGGTCAGGGAAACCGACCTGATCGATGTATGGTTCGATTCCGGTTCCATGCCTTACGCCCAGGAGGGCCTCCGCAACATCGACTCTCCCAAGTTCGGCTGCACCGCCGACTTCATCGCTGAAGGCGTTGACCAGACCCGCGGATGGTTCTACACGCTCCACGCCATCCATACGATGGTGAGCGGAACCCCCGCATTCAACCGCGTCATCTCCAACGGACTTGTCCTTGACAAGAACGGCAACAAGATGAGCAAGCGCCTCGGCAACGGCGTGGATCCTTTCAAGGAACTCGACATCTTCGGACCCGATGTGCTCCGTTGGTACATGCTCACGAATTCCCAGCCTTGGGACAACCTCCGTTTCAATGACGGTCTTCCCGATGCGCAGGGCAATCCCGCCAAGGAAGGCGGTGTGGATGAGATCCGCAGGAAGTTCTTCGGAACTCTCTACAACACCTATTCGTTCTTCGCCCTTTACGCGAATGTGGACGGATTCGACCCCAATGAGCCGAAGATCCCTTATGCCGACAGGCCTGAAATCGACAGGTGGATAATTTCCCTCCTCAACACTCTTATCAAGGATGTCAGGGCCGCATATGAGGATTATGACGTCACATCCGCGGGAAGGATGATCCAGGATTTCGTATGTGACCAGGTCAGCAACTGGTACGTGCGCCTGAACAGGAAGAGATTCTGGGGCGGTGAAATGAACGAAGGCAAGAAGGCCGCATATCAGACCCTCCATGAGGTTCTGAAGACGGTCGCCATCCTCTCCGCACCTATCGCTCCGTTCTATATGGACCAGCTCTATCTGGACCTTGTTCCGGACGGGGAAGAATCCGTACACTATGTGCTGATGCCGGAATGTGATCCTTCTGTCGTTGACACCGATCTTGAACAGAGGATGGAACTCGCGCAGAAGGCATCTTCGATGGTTCTCGCCCTCCGCAAGAAGTCGGGTATAATCGTGCGTCAGCCGCTCTCCAAGGTGATGATTCCCGTAATCTCGGAGAAAGTCAAGGCACAGTTGGAGCAGGTCAAGGACCTCATTCTCGGTGAAGTGAACGTCAAGGAAATGCAGTTCCTTTCCGACACCGAAGGCTTCATCACTAAGAAGATCAAGCCCAATTTCAAGACTCTCGGCAAGGTTTACGGAAAACAGATGAAGGAGATCGCCGGGGCGTTCGGAACTCTCCCTCAGGAGACGATAACCCTCATCCAGAACGCAGAATCCGAGGGCAAGTCCTATACTCTCGCCCTTCCTTCCGGTGACGTCACCCTCAATCCCGGTGATTACGTCATATCCACGGAGGATATGCCCGGACTTCTTGTCGCATCGGAAGGTTCCCTCACCGTTGTCCTCGACATCGAGCTCACCGACGAGCTCCTCAAGGAAGGAACAGCCAGGGAACTGATCAACCGTATCCAGAACCTGAGGAAGGATTCAGACTTCGACGTGACGGATAGGGTCGATACCGCGATTTACGCTGAAGGTAAAGTCAAAGACGAAATAGCTTCTTCGCTTTCATCCTTCGCCGAGTACGTGTCTTCACAGACACTCTCCAAGACTTTGGAACTGCATTCTTCGGAAGAGGCTCCCGAAGATGCCGCCGAGGTCGAATTCAATCAGACGAATATAAAAATCCACGTCAGGAAGTGTCAATGACCTTCCGGTGGAGCCACATACCATTCATCAACTATAACTTCAAAATCATGACAGATTCACAGAACGTACAGAACCCTTCGGAAGAACCGAAGAAGGTCCGTTACTCGGATGAGGAACTTGAGGAGTTCCGCACCATCATCAACGACATGCTTGAAAAAGCGCGCGCCGAGTACGACACCCTGAGGAAGGTAGTCATGCACAATGGCACCAATGACATTGAGGACACCACCCCTTCCTTCAAGACTGTTGAAGATGACGGAGCGATGCAGCTCTCCAAAGAGGAGGCGAGCCTGCATGCCCAGCGTCAGTACAAATTCATCCAGAACCTCGAGGCTGCACTTGTGCGAATCGAGAACAAGACATACGGCATCTGCCGTGTAACAGGGAAACTCATCCCCAAGGAGAGACTCCGTCTTGTTCCTCACGCAACGCTTACGGTCGAGGCGAAGGAAATGCTTGCGAAAGGTAAAATCAAGTAGAAAACCGGAACATAGTGAAGATTTCCAGAGGTAAGGGACTACTTATATTGGGCATCATTCTCGTTGTCGTGGATCAGATAATAAAGATCCTCGTCAAGACCAATATGTCCATAGGCGACCACTTCAGTGTAATAGGGAACTGGTTCCAGATCCTTTTCATTGAAAACGAGGGTATGGCCTTCGGAATGAAGTTCGGAGGTGCGGTGGGGAAGCTTTTCCTGTCGCTGTTCAGGATTGTGCTCTGCGGAGTCCTCTGTTGGTGGATCACTTCTCTCGTGAGGAGGGGCACGCTCAGGGCTAAGGGAGATTCCGCTTCAAAGGAGCCGGTTCCTACCGGAGTCCTGGTCGGATTGACCCTCATTACCGCCGGAGCCTTCGGAAATATCATCGACTGCTTGTTCTACGGGCAGCTCTTTTCCGCTTCTTCTCCCGGAGAGGTTGCGGTGTTCGGGGGTTCATATGCTCCGATTCTGTTCGGCAAGGTGGTTGACATGTTCTATTTCCCTCTCTTCACATGGCCCGATTGGGTACCACTCCTGGGAGGAAGCATCTTCTTTGACCCGGTGTTCAATTTCGCGGACAGCTGCGTCACCGTCGGTGCTTTCTATCTCATCCTTTTCCAATACAAGTTCTTCATGACCGAGGATGACGACGAGAAAAAGTCCGATAACGGGAAGAAGGCGAAGAAAACTGACAAAGTGAAATAACGTTCCTTTGGAACTGAATATCACGGAGGATTTTTCCCTCACATGGAAAAATTTTGCGGATATTGATGAAATTACTATATTTGCAGTCCCTTTTGGGAAAATAGCAAGGAGAGTTGGCCGAGTGGTCGATGGCGGCAGTCTTGAAAACTGTTGAGCTGAAAGGCTCCGGGGGTTCGAATCCCTCACTCTCCGCTGAAATGGCCCTACAGGTATCTGTAGGGCCATTTTCGTTAAAATATCCCAAAAAATATCCCACTTTTGGGGATTGAAAAAAAATCAACTTTTTTCAGATTCATACATATCCAACCATATACAAGCACCTTTCTATGATTGAGGGGTATCCATACGTTTTGGAATAATTTTTTTGCCCGTCAAAAATTTTATGTAATTTTGGAGTGTAATTCCGAAAATGCATAAATATTATGAATTATATCGAGCGGGAAATGGAAAAGACGTTGCGCCTCGCGTGGCAATATTTTCCTGTACTTACAGTAACCGGCCCACGCCAGTCGGGGAAAAGCACATTATTTCGGCACATGTTCCCGGAGGCGGTCACATATTCTTTAAAGGACATCCAGATCCGGGAATTCGCTTTGAATGACCCTGTCGCTTTCCTCGGCCAGACAGAAAAGCCCTTATTCATTGATGAGATTCAGAAAGCGCCAGATCTTATTGAGTATATACAAGGAATCGTAGACAGCCATCCTGAAAGGAAGTTCCTTCTTTCCGGAAGTTCACAATTTGAATTGATGAAAGGTGTTTCCGAGTCCCTTGCTGGCCGTAGTGGAGTCTATGAACTTATGCCCATGTCCTTTGCAGAGACTTCTAGCATCTCATCGGAGAAGGATTTGGACACACTCCTATTCGACGGGTTCTATCCTGCAGTGTGTTCAGGAAAGAATGTCTCCAAACTCTATTATCCGTCTTATGTGAAGACATATCTCGAAATAGATGTCCGTGACCTTCTTAACATCAAGGATATGATGCAGTTCCTGCGCTTTATGAAACTTTGCGCTGCTCGTATAGGGTCAATATTCAACGCATCCGAACTTTCCGGAGAGGTCGGAGTGGATAGCAAGACAATCGCGTCTTGGCTTTCGGTATTGCAAGCTTCTTATATCATTTATCTTCTTCCGCCGTATTACGAGAATATCTCCAAGCGACTTGTGAAGTCGCCGAAACTTTATTTCTGTGACCCCGGTCTCGCCTGTTACTTGCTGGACATAGAGAGCCCCCGCCAACTCAACAGAGACAAAATGCGAGGTAATATCTTCGAGAATTTTGTCGTGATGGAAGCCGTAAAACACAGGATGAATGCTGGGAAAGACGGAGGTGTATTCTTTTACCGGGATTCCAATAAGAACGAAGTGGACTTGCTAGTCAAGGAAGAAGGAGAAATAACAGCTCTGGAAATCAAATCCTCACAGACCTACTCCAAGTCCTTCGCGGATACACTGGAAAAATTGCCGGGGTGGATCAAAACTCCAGTACGGAAAAGAGCTGTCGTTTATGCGGGAGACTTCGAGAACAATGCCGGAAAGATAGACATCATCAACTACAAGCACCTTGAAATCTAGGTCAGGTTTAAGATATGCATGCTTCTTTGAAAAACGGCTTGCTACTTCTCCTCGTAGATATCCATAGGGATTTTTGAGGGTCGACATACATAATCTGGCCAAGTACCTTTTCCAGATCGGTCATCTTTTTGCTCCAAGAGTTATGCCTCTTCAGGACAATGTGCTGTTGACCGTCTCCTCGCATCTGCCCATTTGCAACCAGATTTCCCATGCGGTACCTGGTACCGTATATTATTTGGTATGAAGGTATCACATGGTGCGCACGATAATAAAACAATTGTTCACATTTTTTGTAATCACATTTTTTGTAATCACATTTTTTGTAATCACATTTTTTGTAATCACATTTTTTGTAATCACATTTTTTGTAATCACATTTTTTGTAA
>ODAI011094375.1_pt1 | contig 13332 bp, 15 predicted proteins | sample 1539321 | NCBI WGS metagenome assembly ODAI01 (sample SAMN02144231, study PRJEB22623) | gut metagenome | biome: sheep rumen | host: Ovis aries | place: New Zealand
CAGCTCTAATTTCTTCTTTAGTCTTTACAACTTCTTTCACTTCTTCTTTTTCTTCTTCTTTCTTAGCAGATTTTTCATCTACTTCAGCTACGATTTTAACTAATACTTCTCTCTTCAAGTCATTGTAAGCAAATGCAACTGGATAAGTTCCAACTTCATTCAACTTTTTTTTGAGTTTGAATAAGTGAGATTCTACTTCCATTCCATAAACTTCCTTAATTTTTTCAGCGATATCGTTTTCATCAACTTTTGCATATAATGTATTGTCTTTATTAGCTTTTCTAGTAATTTCAATTCCACCATCTGCAGTGATTTTTGAGAACAAATCTTCAAGTGAAGCAGCTTTTTTTTCTCTGCTGATTTTTGCAGCTTCCATTTTTTGAGCATAATTATTTTTTGCTTCTTTGTCAGCAAGAATTGCTATCTTATTTGGGAATAATACATTTCTAGCGAAAATAGGTTTAACTCTAACAATTTCATATTTTTCTCCTAAATGTTTGTCATTTTGGAGCATAATAACTTCAATTGTTCTGTTTGTTGCTGTTCTTTTTGCCATCTCTGAACACTAAAAAATAAAATATCTGTCAGTTTTGAGGTATAAGGATTCTTTTGAAAAATGCAACGGTTTTTTTGCAAAAATAAAAATTTTGATTATAATTAGAGTGTCAGAATTTTTACTATACTTTGTAAAAACTTATGGTAGATACAGAAAAATTAGAAAATCTGAGTGAAAAAGAAAAGGAAGAACAAGCAATCGTTATGCGTTATCTTTCTTTATTTAATGAATTGGATAAATATTTTGATACGTTAGTAGAAACTGATAGATTTATGCCATACAATGATAAACTCAAGCAAATCAGCGAATGAAAATTTGCTATTTCTTGGTTTGTAAGATTACATTTGAGTGAATTGAAATATTTTGGAGAACTTAGAAATCATATTGCTCACGGATTGAAAGTGGATGAATATCTTTATGCTATTCCAACTGACCGTGCTATAAATAAACTTTCAGAATTTATTGAAAAAATTGTAGAACCTCCTTTGTGTATTGATTACTTTAGAAAGGAAGTTTACTGCGTTCATTTAGAGGATAAAGTTTCAGAAGTCTTGAAAAATATAAAATCTGATTGATATACATACATTCCAGTTTATAACGATGAAGAAGAATTCCTATGAGTGATAACTGAAAGTTGAATTCTTCAATGGATTGCTGACCAGATGCTAGATCAGAATTTTATTGATTTATCAAAAGTAAGAGTGGAACATTTACATATTTCTACTGCGATTAAAGATTATATGTTTGTAAGCAGTAATATAAATATGTATCAAGCTGATGAAATTTTTACCACTAGAAAAAGAAAGTGAAAATGACTTGGTGCGATGTTTATCACAAAAAATTGAACGTCTAAAGAAAAAATAATCTGAATGATGTCATGAAATGATATCGCATTAATTGATGATTTTGTAATGTGAGTTTAAATATTTTGCGTTGACTTTTTTATGCTGTTTGTTTATTAATTTAGTATTTAATCATAAATTGAATATGAATTTAAATAATAACGACAAACACACCTTTAATACAACAAACTCTTCTAAACTAGAACCTTATAATAAATCTGATTTGGTAGATAATTTTTCTGAAAATAAAGATTCTGAAATAATTGAAAAAGAATATGAATCATTATCCAAAAATATAGAATCCATTATTAGAGCCAACTTCTTGAATAAAGAATTTTATGAAAATCATCCAGATTGATGAAATACTGAAATAGATAATATTTGTAGCTATTCAGCATCAGATATAGAGAATAGAATAAAAGAATGAAAATGAATTTTATACATGAATCCTTGTATTTCTCAAACTTTATATTTTATAAGTAAATTAAAAAAAGAATTTCCACATTTATCAAAAAATACAGTTCTACGCATAGAAACACTAAAATTATCTAAACTAAATATACGTAGCGTTCATGCTTTTATACAAATTAACACACCAAACAGAGAACCTATGATCATTGATTATGCTCATGACAATGATGTTTATATTTACCAATGAGAATATTCAAATAGAAGCAAACTAGCAATTAAAACTGAATCTATACGTAATGGTATTCCTATAAATTCTTTCAGTGATGAAGATAATATTTTTAATATTGTATCAGAATCAAAAGAGATAGAAGAATGAGATTTTGATATGCTAAATTCCAGAATAACTCAATTAAAAAAGCACAATACTAAAACTAAATTTGAGCATTGGCAAGAAAAAAATAAAGAAATCAGAATTTTTAACTTATTACGTTCGTAATATGCAAAATCGAGATAAATTAATTCAAACATTCCTTGAAAAAAACAAACAAATAAACTTATCAGCTATTCGTGATGAAGATTGAGTGATGGTTAAACATATTCAAGATAGTTTAGAGTTGGAAAAATTTATCGATTGGAAAGAATGAATGAAAATTGCTGATATTTGAACTGGAGGTGGATTTCCTCTGCTGCCATTAGCGATTTCTCACCCAGAATGTAATTTTGTATGAATAGATTCTGTCAGAAAAAAGACTATCGCAGTTTGAGAAATTTTGGATGAATTGGAAGTAAAAAATGTAGAGATGATGTGGACTAGGATTGAAGATATCAAGAATCAGACTTTTGATTTGGTTACAGCTCGTGCTGTTGCTTATTCAGATAAATTATTAAATTGGGCTACTCCCCTGATTAAAAAATGATGAAGAATTGCTTTGATGAAACAAGTAAATGATAAAGAAAAAAAAGTTTTACAGAACACTGCAAAAAAGAAAAAGCTAGTCTTGGAAAAGGAATATCAATATAAATTATTTGACTGAGATATTGATAGGATTATATACATTTTAATTAAATAAAAAAAGTCCCCCAAAATTTGCATTTTTTATAAAAAGTGAATATACTTAAGAGTGAAAGTTTTATTCTTTAGTATTATTCATGGCAACAAACAAACAAAGAACCACGAACTACAAGGTATATTTTCGGTTAGGACTATTAGTTTTTTTGGGATTGTTAGCCCGACGAGGCTACTTAAAGATTTCTGATATCTATATGGAATATGATATAGATATTGTTCGGAAAAAAATCGCAAAAAAAGATGCTGAATTAAAGAGCTTCTCCGATATTGCTTGATATGACAAACTACAATATGTTAAAGATTTAGAAAAGAATGATCATACAATGCCTTGGTCTGATCATATTGATGCTATTATGGCTATTTTTGGAGATTTATTGGATGTTGATAAATCTGATACTTTTAATATCGCGTTTTCTAATTTTGAAATCTCATTAGAAAAAATAAAATTGGACGGATATGTCACAAATTTACGTTTACTTTATGAATGAGCAAATTCCAAGACATGACTTATTGCAAGATTCGAAGAATTGGATTTCTTGGATAATATCTCCATCAAAACATATGAAAAGTCTGATTGAGAATTATGATATAATTTTACTTTAACTGCTAACGTAATAAACAATGGAAAATAATGAAATCATGCAAAGACTTTTACAAGACGATAAACAAAAGCCTAATACAAAGGATGATTCTCTTGTAAAGCAACAAACTAGGGACAGTGAGGTTCCCATGTCTAGAATTAGAGTAGTAACAGCAAAATATAAAGTTTATATTGTTTTGCTTGCTCTATTTATATTTCTTCTATTGTTTTCTTATATTCCGAGAGCCTATGATTCTTTTGAGTCAAGCAAATCCACGTATCAACAAGTAAATAACCAGTTAAGTTCTATAAAAAATGATATTAGAAACGCTAATGCTGATGTTTCTTATTTATGTGATGGTACGACCGGTGTTATAAAAAATGAAAATGCATTAAGAAAATGTTTGAATGAGGAAAATAGCTGCTCTAGTTTACCTGACTCTTGGAAAATTTGAACTTGAGAGGATGTAAAATATGATTGGTCTATTCCTTTATCATACTTGCAAATTCATTCTTTATACAATAAAAAAATGCCAGTTGATGAAAAAAGAGTTCTTAAAAATTTGAACGAATATCTAGTAAAACAAGACATTTCTTGAACTGATAGACGTAGAGTTTGAGAGATTCTCAGGATAAGCATTTGAGATCCAAAAGAAATGAGGCAGTGAGATGAGCACTTTTTCAATGTAACTGTAGACGTTCAAATCAAATTTGACACTGTTTGAGATTTAACAGGATTCCTTCATAATGTAGAAAAGAAATTAATTGAAAATGGTGAAGATCGTATTCTATATAAAATTCAATCAGTGTCATATGACATAGTTACTAATAATGAACCACAAATTACAGATATTTCAATGATGGCTTATTATTATCATGATGATAGATTTGATAAAAAGGTTGATTGTGAAAATCTTAATGGTTCTGGAATGAATAATGAATTAGACGACAATACCGAAGATTTAGAAGAATCAGATTCAATGTTTGATAAAATATTTAAAAAGATCAACATAAAATAACTTATAATTTAGTTTATTTTTACCAACTCAAAATGGCTGAAAAGAATCAAAATCCAAAATGATATGATTTAGATAAGATTATGTCCAAAAGAAGTTTTGTGGATAGAATAGTTGAAGAATTTTTGAGTTCATCGGATAAAACCTCATTTTCATGAAAAGATAAAATACTTTTCTATAAAGAATTGGTATATATGATGAAATGAGGAGTCTCTCTATTGGATACGATGAAAACCATTCAAACAACTTCTGATAACGCAGCAGTTAAATGAGTTGCTAAAGCAATTTATGGATATTTAGATAAAGGTAAACAATTATCTTATGCTATCAGTAGATTACCAGAATACTTTGATGAATGAGATGCAGCAATTATTAAGACTGGAGAAATTAGTGGTAATTTACCAAATGTCTTACAATCTTTAGCTGAAGAATATGCTTATTTAAGTGATATTAAGCAGAAATATATTTGAGCAATGATTTATCCTGTAGCTTTGATTATTATTTCAATCGTTGCTGTAATTTATTTATTTTGATTTGTTTTACCTGGGATTTTTGACACATTAAGTGGATCAGTAACTGAAATGCCAGCGATCACAGAAGTTCTTAAAAATTTCTCGGATTTTGTAGTAAAATATTGGAGATGGATTATTTTTGGTAGTTTCTTTTGAGTTTTGCTTATTATAACATATTCTGCTACTGAAAAAGGAAACAAGCAAATGTATAGATTTATGCTAAGTCTTCCTATTGTAGGTAGTATGAGTAAGTCTTATTATTTAATCAAATGGGCTAGATATATGAAATTAATGATAGGAAGTGGAATGGATTATGTAGATACCTTCAGACTTTTACGTGATGTTTTAAGGATTCCTTTGTATCAGACGATGATTGAAAAAGTTTTGGCTGATATCTCTATAGGTAAAAGCTTGTACGAGCCTATAAGTGAGCACTCTGATATAATTCCTTCTAATGTAGCAGTTTTAATTAAAGTATGAGAAGAAACTGCTAATCTAGAAAATGCTATGCAGAATGTAGTCGATATTTATCAAGAAGAACTTGATAACTCTATTAAGAATTTATCAAAAGCCATTGAGCCTTTCATCTTGGTTTTCGTATGATGAATCGTATTAATGATTGCTCTATGAGTATTTAGTCTGATATTTGCCGTAATGGATTCAGCATGAATTTAGTATAAAGTTTTTATTTCTTATGACCAACGTAAAATTCCATGATATCAAAGATTAAAAATCAGAATAAATCTGTATCTGCATTCACACTGATTGAAATGGTGATAGTTTTGGTTATTATTGGAATTTTATTGATGGCAACTTTATACTTATCGTGAGATCAGATTCAAAAAGTAAGAGATAAAACAGTGAAAGAATCTATCTTAGCTGAGATGCAATCTCGTTATTCTAGGAATTTATGATCTTCAAGTTTCGCATGAAAAATGTATGAAACTATGGATGTAACCTTCTCGTGATGAGAAAATAAGATAGATTTTGAGTATAAAGCAAAAAATAATGAAGAAGGACAAGAAAATGGAGAAAATGGAGAAAATATAAAAAACACATTCACAGATAAGTTTGAGATAAAATATATTACAAAAAATTATTATGCCACCGAAACCTCAGTTCCAGAAAATAATAACGTGAATAATATTAAATTAACATACTCTCCGTATCAAATCACTTGTAAGATATGAGGATGAGAAGAAGAGGAAAATCAAGGAGAAAATAATAATGTTGTGATGATAATTCGTGTAAATGATAGTAGAGATTATTGCTTTGAAGTTCAGAAAAAAAATTGTAGACTTATGGAGATGTCTGAATCAAAATGCAAAGATTTAGAAAACAAAAGTTCAGCCAACTAATAGTAATTAATTTATAATACAAAAAATACCATGAAAAAATTTAAAGCATTTACATTAGTAGAAACTCTGATTGTTATTGTGGTTTTTTGTATTGGAATTTTGGTAGTATTACAATGACTTTCTCAGACTTTGAGGAATAAAGATTATGCTGATATTCAAATAAAGTCAGCATTCCTTGCTCGTGAATGAATTGAATTGATGTTTAATCTTCGTGATGCAAATTATCATAAAGAATTGCCTTGGAATTGCATTTTTGGGTATAATAACAATCCTGGAACCATTCAATTAGACGAAGATTGAGAAGAGACAAACAATCCATTCTGTAAAAAATGATACTTCTGAACGTGAAATGCTAGAATACTAAAAGTCTGAATGTGAACTGGAAAAGAATATATCCGTGTAGAAACTGGAAGTTTGGATGGTGATTTTGATACTCTCTTTAGTGGATATCAGATTTATTTTCATACTTGAAATATCGTAGAATGAATAACTTGATATCTCTATGACCATGCATGAAATGATGATGAAAGAACTTGGTTTGCAAGATATCTTCTGATTACGTGAGTTGTAGCTGAAGATGGAAATGCTGTAGATACTGACAAATTGCTCAAAATTGAATCACACGTATTATACAAAAAATGATATCTAACTGGAGAAAAAGTCATGGAAACCTTTATGTGAAATTATGAATTTAATCAATAATATTTTATTTAGATTTTGATAGATTGTAATGAAAAGAAAAGCAACATTAAAATGATTTACACTAATTGAAATGCTAATTGTAATAGTTATCGTTTGAATTTTAGCTGTTGTTTTGATTGAATCTTACCTTACAATTTCCAAAACTGCATTGAGAATTGAACAAGAAAAGAATATTTCTGAAGAATCTCTAATTCTGACTCAGATTTTTCAGGCTATTTCAGATGAAGCAACAATTGATTATGAAAGATATGGAAGTACTTTAAGTGGAGCTAATTGATTTACCTGAATGCTTTACTTAACATGATGACAATGGTCATGAACTAGTATCTACACTACAGGAGGAGAAAATTGTTTGGACCTAGATAAAAATTTTGAACCTGATGGAGAAGGAAATATCACACAATCTATTCAAGACTTCACTGGATGCTATCTTGCAATGAAACAGTGAGAAGATCCAGAAGAAACTCATCTGACCACTCCTTGAAAGGTAGTTATATCAAATGCTATGTTCAAAGTTATTCCTTATGATAGTGATGAAAATTACTTTACTTGAGATACCCAATGAATTGTAATGAACGACGTCCATCAACCTGGATTTTGGATGTTTATACATCTATATGCTCCACTATACCAACCTACTGGAGTCAATAAAATAGACTTACCACTACAATTATTCTTTAACCTAAATCTATAAAATGAAAAAACTTCTAGCAAAAATCAGAAATAAAAAATTGAAAGGTAATGTATCATTGCTAGTAATTTTTGTTTTATTAGCTAGTAGCGTAATTTCTCTGCTTTCTATCAACCAAATTCAGCGTTTACTGACCTATGGGAATATGACATTTAATTATTTTAGAGCTTTTTATTTAGCTAAAGCTGGGACTGAACTTGGTTTAACAGAAGTTTATAATAGATGAGATGGATTTAATCATGAAATATTGAGTGGAAGTGCTATTATAACTTGAAATTTTCTCTCTGGATATGAATGATTTGAACCTCATTTTAATATGACTATTTCTTGAAGTTTTGCAACTTTAACTAATGATATTAGAAATTCTGATTGTAGCTGAAATAAAATTAGGTTAACTTCTTGAGCATGAATTATGTTATCCCTTTTTAAGGATATAACTACGTGAACTAATATTTTATCAGAATCTCATTCTTATGAAAATATTCAACCTAATTCTATATCTAGTTTACAATTAAATGATTACGGTAATGATTCTAATGCAAATCTAACCTTTGCGTTTTTTACATACTCTGGAGATTCGATGAAAGATATTGTAGTCTCTACATGAAGATGTTATGATTTACATCATTTTATAGATCCGACTCCTCATCCAGCTATTTACACTCTTGTGAATAGCGACAGTAAAAAATACTTAACAATAAAAAATTCATGAACTGAAGATGTAGAATTCTGTATCACTATGGGAAATGAACCGATTCCGTATTCAAACTCTCTAATTACTGTGTTCTGACATTATGGAGATATGGAAGTCTGACTTCAGTCTATAGTGAAAAAATGAGTCCCTGATTGGACATTGAATGTATTGGATGAACCAAAATAATTAATAAGGAAAGAAAACAACAAAAAATTTACAATTTACTTGACAATTATAATTATTTATGTATATAATATGTTATACATATCTATATTTTATTTGTATATTTTAATTAATCATGCCTAAAAATACTGAATCTTTAAGCCTTGGAGAGAAGATAAAAAACATTTTTCGATGAGGAATTTATGAAGTAAAAAAATTAGCAAAATCCAACTTAGGTGAAAATCTTGATGCAAGGGCTATCTCTGTCAGATTATCAAAACAGCAGGAAGAATTACTCAAAAGTCATGGTACGATTTGTGATGCCATAGGTTCAAAACTGGTCGTTGTTAGAAATGACAATTGATGCGCACTTTTCAGATTAACAAAAGATAATTGAATCGAAGAAATCAACCTGGGGAATGCTGACTTTAAAGTAAAGAATATTTCTCGTGTATTCAGAGATTTATTCATCATCGAGGGTGAGAATAAAGTCAAAGTTGTAAAATTTAACCCACATTCTGATGAAAAATGGGAAGACGAATGAACATTCAAAGGATATCAGAAATGATTTAAGGATCCTATTGACAGAAGCATTAGTTGAGTCAATTTTTATGATGAAAGCGGTCTTTCTACGATATTTTATGCTAATGACCATGGATGAGAAATCCCAAATTTCAAATTAGTTTCCAGTAAATAATTTCGTTCAAGCATATTCTCACAAAATTCTGATAAATAAGTCATTAACTTGATTTATTTTCAGATTTTTTTATAATTTTGAGTAGGTTTTATTATTGTCTGAAAAATTATGCAATTCTATGATGAAGTGGAAATTAGTATAGAATCATGAAAATGATGAAATGGTCTCGCCAGTGGGAGAAGAGAAAGCTGAATCCCCTACTGATGACCAAATGGATGAGATGGTGGAAATGGAGGTTCCATAATTTTTCAAGCAAGCAAAGATGAAAGTACATTGCTGGATTATAAATACAAAAAAATATTCAAAGCAAAGAACTGAGAAGACTGAAGAACAAAAGATCAATACTGAGCAAATGCACCTGATTTGACTTTGATAGTACCAGTAGAAACTATGGTTAAGCACAAAGAAACTGGGAAGATACTGCATCATTTCACTGAGGACTGAGAGACTTGGAAAGCCGTTGCATGATGAATCGGATGAAAGTGAAATATCCATTTCAAGGATGCCGTAAATCAATATCCAAATTTTTTCTTATTATGAGAACCAGGACAGAAATTAAATCTGATTTTGGAATTACAGCTACTGGGAGATGTGGGATTGATTTGAAATCCAAGTGTAGGAAAATCATCACTTATCAACTGTGCTGCATCTACCAAAGCTAAAGTAGCTGACTACCCTTTCACAACATTAGTACCAAATTTATGAAGTGTATCCGTTGGAGATTTCAGATTTAATATGGTAGATATTCCATGACTAATAGAATGAGCCGCTGAGTGAAAATGATTATGAAATGATTTTCTCCGTCATGTTTTGAAAGCTAGAATTTTTGCTATGGTGATGGATATGTCTCGCTACGATGAATGAATTAAGGAAACGAACTGACTATTCGATGAAATTCGTATATATATTGAGCAGAAATTTTTACAAGATGAAGATGATTATAAATTCACATTTGAAAAGCAATGAGACTGAATCAATTTCAATGTATATGTAGATTGAGATTTATTCATGACCAAGAGAGTTGTATTTGTGCTAAACAAATATGATTTGATAAACGATGAAGAATTATTAGCTGAGTATGAGAAATTATTAATTCAGATTTTTACTGATTATTTGAAAGATCATTGATATAAACCTTTACCTGAAGATTTAATCAGAAAAAACATTTTCATCACTTCTGCGTGAACATATTATTGAGTATGAGAATGGTGTCGTGGATTGGCTGAAATGCTCAAAAAATTGCCAAAAATGGAGATACCTACGGTTGAACCAAAAATCGCATTGGATTTTGATGATGAGGATGGAGAAATGATTGAGGATATCACGGATGAAGAAAAAGATTTCTTGGTGGAAGAATGATATCTCGAGCCAGCAGCTGCAAGATATACAAATGTTTATGAAATCAAAAATGCTGAAATCTGTAGATTAGTTTTCATTACTCCATGGTGAAATGATGAAGCTGAAATGTGGTTCTGGAAGCAGATGGACCAGAAATGATATATCAATTTATTAGAAGAATTCTGAGCGAGAAAATGAGATGTACTCAAAATTAAGAGTTATTACTATGGTCAGGATGATAAGTATATTATGTATTAAATAATAAACGCATTTTCTCCAAAAAAATCCCTAAAAATTTGATTCGAAAGAAGTTTTGGATATAATTATGTGGGGATGTATTTATTTTATTAATAAACAATATAATGGTGGAAAAATTTAATTATGAAAAAATTATCGAGGCAAATCCTAATTTAAAAAATTTAGATTGACAACTTGTTGAATTGACAGATAGCGACAAAAGCAATGATGAAATCACATGAGTTTTCAATCAGAAATTAGTTGAATCTTTTAATTATATGAATTTTGAGGTTATACCAAATTTATTAGAAAAAATTGATGGAATTCTTGATAATTCTAATTTAGGACTAGATAATCACACAATACAACAGCTAAAAAATATAAGAAGTCTATTACAAGAACGTTATGACTATATTATTGATGACTTTCGTATCGATCCCCTTCCTATTAATGGTGATTTTGTAAATTCATTATCACTAGAAAACGATGTTAAAACACTTTTCAAAGATGAAAATTGTAAAGAAATCAGACCAGAATTGATTAAAAAAGATAAAAATTGAAAAGAATTTGTCCTAATAAAACAAAATCGTTTCTATATAGGCAAATACTGAGCTGATTGATTGTACAATCATATGAACGACAATGTTATCTTATTCAATAGTAATGATTTATATTTATGAAATGCTAATTGTTACTTTCACTATAATGGTAAACATAACGAATTGAGTACATATGATTGAAATATAACAGAACTGAAACTTAAAAATTGAGAAAGTATAACAATAAAGAAAAGCTCTGATGGAAAACAAATACGAACGTCAAATGGAATAGACATAAATTGTGAACTAAATTATAAAGGGAAACTTGGACGTTACGGTCTTTATTATAATAATGGTTCAGAAATATTTTTAGCTCTTCACGAAGATACTTTTTGATTATTTGTGAAAATTACATCAATTTTATCTGAGATCAAAAGAAACTGAGCGCAATGTGAAAAAGTAAATGATAATATGTTAAAAGTTTGAGATTCTACTTATGAATTCAATTGCTCTGAAGATATTAATAACATTGCAAAGTGGATAAATAATTATAAATTTGATGATTAAATAGTTATATAAAGACAGTTTACCTAAACAACTTCGCTTCTTTTCTCATTTCTTTTTCCTGTGAACGTTCCTTGAGAATCTGTTTTTTCTCTATTTTTTCTTTAAACTACTTATTAATAAAATGAGATGTACTCAAAATTAAGAAATGTCACATAAAAAATATTATGCATTAACTCTACTTTTATCAATCATCTATTCTGTCTCTGACTCTCTAAATTCTAAAGTATCATCATATAGACTTGGAATATCTCTGCTTACAACGTCAAGTAAATCTTTTGCCTGCTCCATTGTAATTGATTTTAAATTTGGCAATTCTAGAGATGCTCCATTCCTTTCAATTGCATATTTTATTACTTTTTTCATTTCTTTATCTGATAATGATTCTTTGCAACGCAATTCATCAAATGTATTTTCATTAATTTCTTCAACATCTTGATATTTGAGTGTAGTGAACTCTATTTTAAGCGTCATCAAATCATCTACGTCTGCGTCTGGATCATTTTCTAATTTTTTATTTATTATTGAATCAACTTTTTCTGTAACTTCGTTAATTTTTTCTTCTTTTCATTTAAAAGCTAATTTTACAGCATCGTTTAGTAAACCATTCTTTAAAACATCTTGTTCTACTTTATCATTATCTGAATTTTCATCGTTAAAATCATCAATTTCTTTAAATACTTTATCCATCCAATCATTACTTTTATCAGAAGTATGAATCTCATTTAAGGCCATCTTCAATACAATTAAAATGTAAAATATATCAACAATATTAATATTTAATTATAGATTTAAAAAAATTTTTGTCAAAATTCTGAGGACTTTTTTTCAACGATAAAAAAAGTTTATTTTCCAAATTCAATGCTGCAAAGATCTATCTAAACAATTTAGCTTCTTTTCTCATTTCTTTTTCTTGTGAACGTTCTTTGAGAATCTGCTTTTTCTCTATTTTTTTCTTTAAGCGACCAATTCAGATTTTGATTTTGATAAATCCTCTATCTGTAATCAAAACTTCCAATGCAACTGCTGTCATTCATGGTTTATCAAGTTGAGCTGCGATTCTGGAAAGCTCCTTTTTATTTACCAAAAGTTTTCTTTTTTGCTTTGGCTGATAATGTGGAGCCAGATTTGGAGAAGTTTTGGAATATAAAGGTACATCCATTCATAGAATGGATAGTTCTCAATTCTGGATGGAAATGATAGTATCAGATATATTTACATGTGAAGTTTTGATTGATTTGACTTCATGTCATGCCAAAACTATTCCAGCTGTATAATCAGCGGAAAATTCATAGTCGAAATATGCTCTTTTATTCTTTGTTACTACTTTCATTTTTCAAAAAATCTGACTGAAATTTAGTTAA
>ODAI011460677.1_pt1 | contig 13331 bp, 12 predicted proteins | sample 1539321 | NCBI WGS metagenome assembly ODAI01 (sample SAMN02144231, study PRJEB22623) | gut metagenome | biome: sheep rumen | host: Ovis aries | place: New Zealand
AGCTGCGCAACAATGATCTGCGCGGTTGCGTCATTCACCTCATCCCCGAGAAAGATAATTCTCTCCTTCAGAAGACGTGAATAAATATCATAGCTTCTCTCGCCCTGCGGGGTCTGCTCAATGACATAAGGTACCAGTACATTGTTCATATTTTTACCTCCTTGGGGAAAGCAGGTTCATATCAGATCTCGATAGCGTTCTCTACTATGAAAGTAAGTGCTTTCTGTACAGCGCTGTCCTTCTTCATCTGCTCTATACCGTATTCACCGATCAGCTCTTTGATCCTGCTGACTTCCATCTTGTAGGACTCAGCCATATCGGCGATTTCCTTCTCGATTTCTTCGTCAGATGCCTCAAGGTTCTCAGCCTTTACTACCTCTTCAAGTACGAGACGGGACTGGATTCTCTTCTCAGCCTGCGGAATCAGAGTCTCAAGGAACTTCTGCTGATCAAGGCCCTGGTACTGCAGATACATGTCAACCGGGATGCCCTGGCTCTTAAGCTGGTTTGCATAGTCTTCGAACATGCGCTCTGCTTCGTACTGTTTCATAGCATCCGGGATATCCATCTCGGAAGCCTCAATGAGCTTTTCAACAGCCTCGTTCTCGCGGTCTGTCTGAGCGGCTTTCTCTCTTCTCTCTGTGATCTGCTGCTTCAGGTCTTCCTTATACTCATCAACTGTATCAAATCCAGCATCCTGTGCGAAATCCTCGTCGATTTCCGGAAGCTCTTCCGCTGTAATTCCCTTGATTGTGCATGTAAAGACAGCGTCCTTGCCTGCCAGTTCCGGTGCATGATACTCAGCCGGGAACGTGACGTCAATGTCGCCTGTCTGGCCGATTTCCATACCGATCAGCTTCTCCTCAAAGCCCGGGATGAAAGTGCCCGAACCGATCGTGAGCTTCTGTCCTTCGGCTGTGCCGCCTTCAAATGCCTCGCCGTCAACCTTTCCTGCATAATCGAGAACAACCGTATCGCCGTCCATTACGGCACGATCCGTAATGTCGACTCTGCGGGACATCTTCTTCTGCTCTTTTTTCAGTTCTTCTTCGACGTCGTCATCTGTAACAATGACTTCCTGCTTCTTGATCTCAAGAGCCTTGTAGTTGCCGAGCTTTACTTCCGGACGGACTGCCACTGTAGCGGTGTAGATAAAGTCCTTGCCCTTCTCCATCTGTTCAACATCGAATTCCGGACGGGATACGAACTCAAGACCTGTTGAATCGGCCTCATCGCCGTATGTATCATTGATTACAATATTGGCTGCATCTTCATAGAAGATTTCCGGACCGTACATGCGCTCGATAAGCTGAAGCGGAGCCTTGCCCTTGCGGAAACCCGGAACAGAGATCTTGCTCTTATTCTTATTGTACGCTTTCTGAATTGCTGCTTTGAACGTATCAGCCGCAACTTCCACTGTAAGTTTTACCATGCTGTGTTCAAGATTTTCTACCTTTGTGCTCATGACTCCTCCTCTAAGAAAGATGTTTTTTATTCTTTCCTTATTAACATATTAAAAATGCGCGGTTAATTCGTCCGTTACATCATCTCACAGACATTTAGACAGTATAGCACATGGATATATTAAACCACAATCCCCTTTTTTCTAAAATCTTAGGAAATAAACTTATAGTTCACAGGTATGCCGAACGGCTTCTTTCCTGACGCGCCTTTCCCGCCAAAGAGAAAACGGGGCTGCCGCACTTGCGGCAGCCCCGGCTCCTTATTTAGTGATGTCCGTACACAATACCTTTCTTTACTCTGTCTGCCGTCTCCTCATCCTTCAGGATCGCGATCAGGCGGAGCGCAAACGGAATCGCCGTTCCCACGCCGCGGCTTGTCGTAATGTTCCCGTCCGTAACGACCCTCTTTTCGGTGGTAATCGTTGCCCCGATCAGCTTGTCCTCAAGACCCGGATAGCACGTCGCTTCCTTCCCCTTGAGAATTCCCAGCTTTCCGAAGACAGTCGGTGCGGCGCAGATCGCCGCAAGCAGCTTCTCCTCCTTGGCGAACCTGATGATAAGGTCCGTCAGGCCTTCATGCTCTCCGAGATAGGTCACGCCCGGCATTCCTCCGGGAAGGACAAGCATATCGGCCTTTTCCGCACGGGCTTCATCCCACATGACATCACAGGCCACCTCGATGTTGCTTCTGCCGCGAACCATAAGAGTGTCGCTGATGGAGACCATATCGATCTTGATGTCCGCTCTGCGAAGAAGATCCACAACGGTGAGCGCCTCCACCTCCTCAAAACCGTCTGCAAGGAAAATGCATACTCTGCTCATAATAAGTACCTCATTCTTTCCTATAACATATCTGCTGTTACACGTATTGTCACTTACTCAAACTTCCCACTTAAATACTTCATGTATGATGAGACTGTCCGAATATTTCATGTGGGAAGTTTAAGTCACTTATCTGCTGCGCATAGTATAGCACGTCCGAAAGTCTCCATGCAAACTTTCTGCGGATTATTCCCTTTTCCTTCTCATATGTGTTATGCTTGACATTAGAAATCGTGTGGACAGACAGAACCGTGCATCCTTTATCACTGTCATCCTGTCATATCCTATCATTTAAGTAAGGAAGGAACTTTTTATGGAAATCGAACGCAAATGGCTCCTCAAATCCATCCCACAAGACCTGGAAAGCTATCCTCATCACATCATCGAGCAGGGATATTTAAACACTACCCCGGTCGTCCGCATACGCAGGCAGGATGATCAGTATATCCTCACCTATAAAGGCGGCGGTATGATGGCTAGGGAAGAATACAATCTGCCCCTGGACGCTGAGTCCTACGCGCATCTTCGCACGAAGGTGGACGGTAAGATCATCTCCAAAGTCCGTTATGTCATCCCGCTTCCGGACGGCCTTATGATCGAGCTCGACCATTTCTCCTCTCCCATCAAAGGGCTCTATCTGGCCGAAATCGAATTTAGTTCCGTGGAGCAGGCGGAATCCTATATTCCCCCCGCCTGGTTCGGGGAGGACGTGACATACGACGCGCGTTACCACAATTCCGTAATGTCTCAGATGGAATAAGGAGTCGCATTCCCGCAAAGCGACTCTTTGCGCGCTGATGCACACAGCAAAAAACGGTTCCCGGCATACCGGGAACCGTTTTCGTTTTACATATTCAAAGCCTTATCGGTGCATGCCCTCACAGCTTCGATAACCGCCGAGCGGAATCCCAACTGTTCGAGCGTCGTCACGCCCTCAATCGTCGTACCGCCCGGTGAGCAGACCATGTCCTTCAGCTCTCCGGGATGCTTTCCTGTCTCAAGCACCATCTTCGCACTGCCCAGAACAGTCTGAGCGGCAAAATGATAAGCCTGCGCTCTCGGCATTCCGTCCGCAACCGCGGCATCGGCCATCGCCTCAATAAACATATAAACATATGCGGGAGAACTTCCGCTCAGGGAAGTCACAACGCCCATCAGACTCTCAGGAACCTGCTCAGCTTCACTGAATGAAGCGATCACGCCCGCACAGACTGCCAGTTCTTCCGCCGTGATATTTGCATTCGGGCAATATCCGGTGATGCCTTCGCCTACCAGAGCCGGCGTATTCGGCATCGCGCGAACGATCTTCTTATCGGATCCGAGAACCGCTTCAAGGTCCGCGATCGACCGTCCCGCCATGATGGAGAGGACAAGCTGATCGGAAGTGATGACATCTGCCAGCTCCGCTCCGGCAACGGGAAATACATTCGGTTTGATTGCGAAAAGGACCAGATCGGCTCCTCTTACGCACTCCCTGTTATCCCCGGTCGTTGTAATACCGAACGATTCCGCGGCTTTCTCTCTGGCTCCGGCGAACTTATCGGAAGCCGTGATGTCCTCCGCCTTCACGGTTCCTTTCGCCAGGATCCCGCCCATGATCGCGCTTGCCATATTTCCGCATCCTATTACTGCTATTTTCATAAGGAAACCTCTCTTTACTGCTGATCCTCCGGTCTTCCTTCGCCTCCCTCATCCAGATTATCGAGGTCAACGATTTCCACATCAAAGGATCCGGCGGATGACCCATCTTCTGAGATCACCACGGATTCATCTGCGCTGCCGCTGCCGTTGCCGGACACATTACTGTCGTCAATTTCAACCTCTACCCAGGACTCGTCACCCGCTTGCGCCGCGCCTGAAGGAACAGGTGACGGCGTCACGGTCACGGAAGGTGCGGGTGTCGGAGATACGATCTTTACGGTCTCCTTCTGTGTAAGGATCACACCTGTATAATACATAATCTCATTCGTACCTGTCGAACCGTTCTTCAGATAGGTTACCGCATTATCGATCGCGGTCGCGCCCAGATCATCCGACGGCTTCACGACGGACGCATGTATTTTTCCTGAAAGTATCAGCGTACTGATCTCGTCATCATTTCCGTCAAGACAGATAATTGTCAGCTCTGCGGTCTGTTCCTCAACAACCTCAACAGCGGCACGTGCCTGAACGCCGTTTCCGCACACAAGGGCACTGATCTCGGGCTTCTCTGTGAGCAGTTGACGGATCGTCTCCTTGACAGCTTCCTTGTTGTACTCATCCGCGTCGACCGATCCCGCGTCGGTCATGGACTCATAGGATTTCATGGCCTCGGAGAATAATCTGACTTCCTCAGCCATCCCGGCATTTGCAGTTGTACAGATATATGCGTAGCTGCCGGTCTTTCCCATCTGATCCGCGAAGAGTTCCGCAAGCTTCGGGAAGCAGGGCTTACGGTCTGTCAGGATCTGCGCTGCCGCGCTTCCTGCAGCTGAGATTCCCCGGTTCATAAGAACAGTCGGAATACCTGCTTCTTTTGCTTTCTGAACGCTTGCCGCAGTCATGTCATTGTCAAGGTTATCACAGATAATAAGGGCAGCATGCTCGTTGATGGCCGTGTCAAATGCCAGTGTCTGTTTTGCGGTATCACCCTCGGAGACACTGACCTTGACCTGATAGCCGGCAGCTTTGGCGCCGTTCATAACGGCTGCCTCCTCCTGCGCCGAAAGACCGACTTCGGTCGGAAGGATCAGGTAAATATCTCCCGATGCGGTTTTGGTCACCTCAGGTGTCGGCGTCTCCGCCGCGGATTCCGCTGCTGCCGGTTCCGGCGTAGCGGTCGCAGTCTGAGGCTCTGTGGCTTGTGTTGTGGTCCCTGTGTTTCCGCAGGCACAAAGTGCCATGGCAGCGGTCACAGCGAGGACAAGTCCCGCTATTTTCTTTCTCATTTCTTGCACCTCCCATGCGTTAGTGTGGCGTCTCAATCATTTTTACAATTAAAAGATGTATGGGCGTATTGTATCACACAAGAAGGTCAATAACAAGTTTTTAGGAATGCGGCCGTTCTCAGACAGCTTTTATTCTGCGCAGCGCCTCTTTCGTATTTTCATGTGTTCCGAAGGCCGTCAGGCGGAAATATCCTTCTCCGTTCGGTCCGAATCCGGATCCCGGCGTACCGACCACATTGGCATTTTGCAGCAGGTAGTCGAAGAATTCCCAACTGCTCATGCCGTTCGGCGTCCTAAGCCAGATGTACGGTGCATTCACGCCGCCCGAAACGGAATACCCCATGTCACAGAGTGCGCTGCGAATCATCGCCGCATTCTCCATATAGTAGGAAACCTGCCCGCGGATCGCCGCCCTGCCCGCCTCAGTGTAGCAGGCTTCACCGGCGCGCTGCACGATGTACGGCGCTCCGTTATACTTTGTTCCGTGGCGACGCGCCCACATATCATGCAGACTCGCTTCCCCGCACATCAGGTCTTTCGGTACGACCGTATAGCCGAGCCGGAGTCCGGTAAACCCGGCGTTCTTCGAAAAGCTGCGGATCTCGATGGCGCAGGTGCGTGCATTTGCACATTCATAGATGGAGTGGGGAATATTCTCCTCCGAGATATAAGCTTCATAAGCCGCATCGTAGATGATGACGCAGCCGTTTTCATTTGCATAATCGACCCACTTCTGAAGACGGTCCTTCGTGATGGCCGCACCCGTCGGATTGTTCGGGAAGCACAGGTAAATAAGGTCCGGACGCTCGGTCGGAAGGTCCGCCGTAAAGCCGTTCTCCTCCGTGCAGGGCATATATATGACATTGCTCCAGGTCCCGGTCACCGGGTCGTAGGTGCCGGTGCGGCCCGCCATCACGTTCGAATCAACATAAACCGGGTAAACCGGATCGCAGACGGCTATTTTCGTATCGTGCGCAAAAAGCTCCTGAATGTTTCCGGAATCGCACTTAGCCCCGTCCGAGACAAATATTTCATCTGCGTACACCTCACAGCCTCTCGCCGCAAAGTCCTGCTCAGCGATTTTTTCTCTCAGGAAGCTGTAGCCGAGATCAGGCGCATATCCGTGAAAATGTTCGGAGTCTCCCATCTCATCCACCGCCCTGTGCAGGGTCTCAATGACCGGTGCAGAGAGGGGGAGCGTGACGTCGCCGATTCCCAGACGTATAATATCCTTATCGGGATTGGCCTCCCTGTACGCAGCGACCTTCTTTGCTATGGTCGAAAAAAGATAGCTGCCCGGCAGTTTCAGATAGTTTTCATTCACTCTAAACATATACGTAACCTCCATAATCCTTAAGATGGCAGGCAACCTCCGACGTTACTACTCACAATTATGCCAGACAGTACACTCTTTTCAGGCACAATGTTACAGCTCAATATCGCCGGAAAATACCTCTGTCGCAGGCCCTGTCATATAAACAAGGTTTTCTTCCCGGTTCCATTCAATAAAAAGATCTCCCCCGTTCAGATGAATCGTGACCGGGCTTGTCGCGCGCCCTCCGAGAATCGCCGCAACTGCCGTCGCGCATGCTCCCGTCCCGCACGCCCAGGTCTCCCCGCTGCCGCGTTCCCAGACGCGCATGCGGATATTGTGCTCATCCTGCGCGTAGACGAATTCCGTGTTGACCCGGTCCGGGAACACTTCATGATTCTCGAAATTCGGGCCGATCTTCTCGATCTCCAGATTCTCCACTTCTTCCTGGCTGTCCATGAACGTGATGCAGTGAGGATTGCCCATCGAGACACAGGTAACGGTGTATTCCCTGCCATCGACGTTAAGGGCTGTGTTGATTGCCGTCTCCCCGCTCTCATCGGCGAGTCTGACCGGGATGTCCTCCGGCTTCAGGATGGCCGGTCCCATATTGACCCTGACAAGAACAACTTTGCCGTTCTCCACGGTCAGGACGAGCGTCTTTATGCCCGAGCCGGTCGCGATCCTTACGGTGGTCTTATCGGTCAGGCCGTGGTCGTACACATACTTTCCGACGCAGCGGATGCCGTTGCCGCACATTTTGCCGCGGCTGCCGTCCGCGTTGTACATATCCATCTCAAAGTCCGCGATGTCGGAGGGTTTGATCAGGATGAGGCCGTCCGATCCGATACCGAAGTGCCGTTCGCTGACGAACTTTGCGACAGCTTCCGGGTCATTCACCTGCTCCTTCGTGCAGTCAACATAAACATAATCATTTCCTATTCCGTGCATTTTCGTAAAGTGCATAGTTTCCTCCTCTGAATCTCATGAGAATTTCCCGTACATATTACCACACGGCGAGGGAGGGCTTCAACCGGATCTGTTTTTACTTTCTTCGCCCCTTACAGTACGTTATAAAGCCGCGGAGAATCGCCTTATCCCCCGCATGCATCCCCTTGAACCGCGCAAGCCTCCGCTCCGCCCGCTCAAAGCAGTTCCCCAGCATCTCCTGCGCATACTCCAGCGCCCCGGAATCCCGGAATATCCTCTGCACCTCGTCAAGCTCGGCGTCCGTAATGCGCTTCTTCCCGTAGATTTCAAGCAGAGCCTCCTCATACTCCGGCCTGAATGTGCGCACATACATATAAAGGATTGTCTGCTTGAACTCCGTGATGTCGGAGCCCACATCCTTTCCGAGCTTCTCCGGATCCGCATAGACTCCCAAAATATCATCCATGATCTGGTATGCGATCCCGATATCTTCCGCGACACGGTCGAGCGCCTTCATCTGCTTCTCATCGGCGCCCCCGAGAATCATCCCGAGATGCAACGGTCCGATCACAGAATATCCGGCCGTCTTCAGGTAATAAATATCCCATACGGATTTCTCCAGAAGCTTCTTCTTCTCTTCCGCGGAATACTGCTCATCCTGTATCTCATAAGGAAGCACTACATCAAGCAGCTCCCCGCGGATCGTCTGAATCACAATATCATCGAAATATCTGATAAGCTCCGCAAAATGTTCATTCCCGGCATAGTGATCAACGATCTGTCGGTTTGCATAATAAATACCGAGGTCGCCCACACAGATTGCAGCGGACCTGGCCAGGTTGGCAGGCTTCTCGCCCGCAGCGACCATCTCGGTCTCCCGCACATCCAGCCGATGTTCGTACCTCCTGTGTATCGTAATCTTTCCTCTCCGTGTACCGGCGTTGTCAATGATGTCATCATGAATCAGCACGCCGGTCTGGAATACTTCAAACGCCAGCGCCAGCATACCGCCCTCCGCCGCATTGCAGGCCTCCCCGCCGTTCATATGGCATGCAATCTGATACCCGAGATTGACCAGCATGCCGCGCAGCATCTTTCCTCCGGAATTCAGGTCAGCCAGATCCTCTCGGAACGGCCTGATGAGCGGATTGGGTTCTTTTCTGAGCGTCTTATTGTAAACATTTGTCTTCTTTGTCAATCGGTTCAGGGAGTCGCTGTAAAAAATTGAAAATGCGCCAAGATCCTTCGCCATTTTTTTCTGTGCCATACTGTCCCCTTCCTTCGTACATTTACCAGCCGTAAAATCACTTGCCCTTGTTGATCTGGATGTTTTCATAGTAATCCAGAGCCTTCTTCATCTCCGCTTTGGAGAAATCGGGCCACAGAACATCGGTGAACCAGATTTCGGAATATACCGTCTGCCACGGGAAGAAATTGGAAAGTCTCCTGTTTCCTCCTGTGCGGATGACCATGTCAATGTCCGGCACATTCTTGGTGTCAAGATAAGATGCAAATGCCGCCTCCGTAAGCTCAGCCGGATCCTTCAGACCCTTAGCCACATCACTCGCATACTGCTTTACGGCCCGGATGATTTCATCCCTGCCTCCGTAGCTGATGGCAATCTGCACGACCAGATTCTTACAGTGGGCTGTCATCTCCTCAGCCTTGCGGATAATCCCCTTCGAATCCTCATCAAGTCTCGACAGGTTGCCGACCACCACGACGCGAATATCACGCTCGATACAGGTCTTCACTTCCTCCCGGAAGAATCTCTCCATGAGTTTAAAGAGACTTGCGACCTCCTCCTGACTTCGCTCCCAGTTCTCGGTGGAAAACGCATAGACCGAAAGATAGGGAATGCCTTCATCCTGGCACCATGTGCACAGATCCATAAAGGTATCGACCCCTTTTTCGTGGCCGCGCATGACCGAAGTCAGCATATGCTGACGGGCCCAGCGCCTGTTGCCGTCCATAATAACACCAAGGTGCTGTACTTTATTTTCTGCCATATTCTCCTCCTTGTTCCAAGGTTCAATGTTTATGTATGATCACCTGACCATCCTCTTTATGCGAAGGAAAGTTCAGTGATAGTCTTCGAAGAATTTCTCCAGCGCCGCCTGGTACTTCTCCGTGTCAAAGTACCACGACATGGCATGCGGCGCACCGTCCACGAGGCATATGCGCTTCGGAGCCGCACATGCATGATAATTTTTGATGCTCATATGGACAGGTACAAATTCATCTCCCGTCCCGTGTATGAACAGGACCGGTATCCCGGCTTTCCTGAGAATATCCGTTGCTGACTTCTCATCCATCGAAATGCCGATCTTTATCTTAGCCCACGCGTTTACAATCGGAATGGCGACATATGTCGCCGCCCCCAGATTCTTCTTCATGACATATTTTGCGATTGCCATCGCGTCCGTGAAGCCGCAGTCTGCGATGATTCCCCTGAGATTTTCCGGAAGCTTTTCCCCTTCCGCCATCAATACGGAAGCCGCTCCCATGGAGACGCCGTGAAGATAGAGCGGGAGGTCGCTGCCGAGTTTTTTCACCGTCTCATAACTCCACAGTGCAATATCCTCGCTCTCGCGGATGCCCATCGTGATATATTCGCCTCCGCTTCTTCGGTGAGCGCGCTCCTCAATCAGAAGGAGGTTCGCTCCGTTTTCATGATAATAACGGAGGATGCCGCCAAAGTCTTTTCTTGAAGAGCTGTGGTATCCGTGGCAGAGTATGATGTTGCGGACCGCTTCCCCCTCTGCGGGATAGTAGGACGCATAGAGTGTGAGTCCGTCGTTCGAGGTGATGGTCCAGTCTTCCGCCTCAATTTCATCATTGTATTTTAATCCGTCAAGATAAGCCTGATAGTATTCGGGTGTCGTATACTCCTCGTCCGCGGGCGGATCATCCGCGTACGTTTCGTGACGTTTCAGAAACGCGTTCATCATCTGATAACCGGCAAAGCCTGCGGAACCTGCCAGTGCTGCCGCGGCTGCCGGAAACGCTATTTTAATAATCGTATTCATCTTTTTATGCTCCTGATATATGATATGTTCTGCTTCCGATATTTATAATTATACTCCAGAGTGCGCACATTCTCCATGCCGAATTGAGGAAACCGGAACCGTAAAAACCGAAAAAAGGGCGCCGCACAACGTGCAGCACCCTCGTATTATTCGCCCTGTCTCACATCTGGAATACGCCGTAAGAAATCAGCGACATGATCGTCGCCGCAATCGCGATTCCGAGCAGAATTGCCAGCGAAGCTTTCTTTATATCGATTTTCAGCAGAGACGCCGCCAGAGCGCCGGTCCATCCGCCCGTTCCGGGAAGCGGAATGCCTACGAACAGCATAAGTCCCACGAACTCGGCCTTCTGAATCCCCGCCGATTTGGAGAGAGCCCTGTCCTCCAGCTTTTTCACGATCCCGCCGAAAAGCTTTGTCGGTCTCAGCCAGTTAAAGATCTTCTCGATAAAGAGAAGGATGAACGGAATCGGAATAATATTCCCGAGAACCGAAAAGAGTATAGCCTGCCCGAGCGGCAGCATAAGTATTCTCGCAAGCGGAATTCCCCCGCGAAGCTCAATAAGCGGCAGCATTGAACAGATGACCACCAGCGCCTGCGGCGGCAGAAATCCGAGATTTGCCTGTACCCAGTCTACAACTACCTGCATAAATCCTCCTGTATCCGGCCTGAACCATTGTTATCCTCGCCCTGCACACACAGGGTCTGCAAGCGAGTATACCAACTTCAGGACTTCGTTTCAAGTAGTTTCTCCAGAGCGGCGAAAAGTTTATCCATCTCTTCATCCGTTCCGATCGTCACACGGAGATAGTTGTCAATTCTCGGTTTGTTGAACCAGCGGACATAAATATGATTTTCCCGCAGGAAGTCATAGATTTCCTTTGCCGATACGCTCTCGTGGGTAACGAACACGAAATTTGAACGGGAATCCTCTAATCTGAAACCGAGTTTTCTGAATCTGGCGGTCGCATTTTCACGCGTACGCATGATTTTTGAGCAGTTATTCCGGAAATTCTCCGTGTCGCGGACTTCCGCCGCCCCCAGTCTGATTCCCGGATAACTCATGGTATAGGAGTTAAAGCTGTATTTGACGTCATTCAGGTACTTGATCATGCGTGGATTTGAAAATGCATAACCCACACGCAGTCCCGCCATGCTTCTCGACTTCGAAAAAGTCTGTGTGATGATGACGTTATCGTAACGGTCGATCAGCGGCAGCGCGCTCTCCGCCCCGAAATCCACATAGGCCTCATCGACGATCACAACGCTGTCCGGGTTACTCCGCACTATTTCTTCCACAGCACTGATCGGAAGCGCCGCACCCGTCGGCGCATTCGGATTCGGAAAGACGATTCCTCCGTTTTCCTTCTTATAGTCCTCCACCCGGATATGGAAATTCTCATCCAGCGGCTGTTTAATATACGGAATGCGCAGCATATCCGCCCAGACATCGTAAAAGCTGTAGGTGATGTCCGGGAAAAGAATCGGCTTCTCAGAGTTGAAAAAGGTCATGAAGCACATCGCAAGCACATCGTCGGAACCGATCCCGACAAACACTTCCTCGTCCTTCCGTCCGTAGACGTCCGCAATTGCACAGACAAGCTCCTCGATTTTCGGATCCGGATAAAGCCTCATGATACCTACATCAAGGGATTTCAGCGCCTCCACAACATTCGGAGACGGCGGATACGGATTCTCATTGGTGTTCAGCTTGACGATGTCCGCTTCCTTCGGCTGCTCGCCCGGTGTATACGGAACGACTTTCCTGACGTTACATTCCCAGCTCATAGTTTGCTCCTTTTTTTCAAGTCTCTCTCGCGAGATTTAGCACGGGATTCGGGTCAGCATTGGCTGACACCTTCCAAACCGTATGATTCAGCTACTTCCTTAAAGCCCGGAAGGGAATTCTTTACCGTATCGTGGGATACGCAGTAAGCTACACGTGTCCAGCCGGCGCATCCGAAGCTGCTGCCCGGAACGATCAGGATCTGCTTTTCCTTACACTTTGCGACAAATGCCTTCTCGTCCGGTTCCGGTGACTTCAGCCAGAGATAGAACGCGCCCTGCGGCTCGACAAATGTATAGCCCGCCTCGCGCAGCCCGTCCATCAGCATCTTTCTGTTCTCGGCATAGAATTCGACGTCTGTCTTCTCATCAAGGCATCTGGCGACAACTCTCTGCTGCAGAGAGGGCGCGTTGACAAAGCCGAGAATACGGTTCGCGACATTTGCCGCGGATATCATATCTTCCGCGTCATCGACCACCGACGGGATGACAAGATAACCGATTCGTTCGCCCGGCAGAGAAAGAGATTTGCTGAAAGAATATCCCACGACCGTGTTTCTGTAATAATTCGGGATCCACGGGACCTTATAGTCTCCGAAGACGATTTCCCGGTACGGTTCGTCGGAGAAGATAAAGATGGTTGTTCCGTATTCCTTCTGCTTCTCCTCAAGCAGTTTCGCGATTTCTTTAATGCATTCCTCCGAGTAAACAACACCGGTCGGGTTGTTCGGGGAGTTCAGGATGACCGCTTTGGTCTTCTCCGTGACGGCGGCCGCAAGCGCTTTCGGGTCCGGCTCGAAGGTAACTGGATCGGTAAGAACCTCGACCAGCTTTCCGTCAAAGTTTGAGACATATGCGCGGTATTCGCCGAAATACGGGCTGAATGTCACAACCTCATCGCCCGGGTTGAGCAGCGTCTTAAAGAAAACATTCATGCCTCCCGCAGCGCCGACGATCATGACAAGGTTGTCAAATGTATAGGAGGTTCCGTAGAGACCGTTCAGATGATTCGCGATGGTCTCACGCACATCGTTGAAGCCTGAATTGCTCATATAGCCATGAA
>ODAI010300737.1_pt1 | contig 13330 bp, 16 predicted proteins | sample 1539321 | NCBI WGS metagenome assembly ODAI01 (sample SAMN02144231, study PRJEB22623) | gut metagenome | biome: sheep rumen | host: Ovis aries | place: New Zealand
AGCGGATGCTGTGATACTGGTTTCGGATGACGGCGTAGGCATGGACGGGGAAGCACTCGCCACTGTCCTTTCCGGAGAGAATAAAAAAGCGACAGGCACGAACATCGCTGTCTCAAATACCCATCGACGCCTGCAGATCTTATTTGGAAAGGATTACGGCCTTTCCTACCGCTCGGTTTTAGGCGAAGGCACAGAGGTCGAAATACGGGTCCCCCTTCAGCAATAATGAATCCCATGAAAAAAAGCATCATCGTATCTGACGTGACGATGATGCTTTTATGATTTTCTGCTGATCTCTCAATCCAGATGGAATAAAACCGGAAGGTCTGTGCTTACGGGGCTGTTGTCAGGATTTGTCTCCATTATGTCAGCCATGAAATCCCACCATTTCCTGTTGATGGCTGTATCCGCGCCCTTAGCCCACAGCTCTTCATCCTCGATCTCGATATAACCGAAAAGCGTAAGGGTTTCTTTATCAAGGCAGATAGTGTAATTCTTTCCCCCATGCTCATGGATCATATCGATCATCTCCGGCCACAGCTCGTTATGCCTTTTTTCGTACTCCTTCTCCTGTCCTTCGTACAGCTTCATCTTAAATGTCTTGATCATCTCGTTGCCCCCTTAAATATATATAATATCTGTTCTTAATAACTATTCCGATATTTCCGTTGACTGCCCTGATATGCTCACGTTCTGATTATCAGAGCAATGAAAACCAGCGGTTCCTTTCCGAAGGGCCTTATCTCATGGCCGCAGCCATCCGGAGTATAGGTCGTCTCCCCGGGATACACACGGCGCACCCTGCCGTTATCATTATACTCCGCGACCCCGGATAAGATATAATAGGTCTCGCTCTCTCCGGTATGCACATGCCAGCCTACGGATGATCCCGGATAAACTGTTACCTCTGCATATAACCCGCAGACTCCATGCATTTCAGGAGCCTCCAGCAGATGCTTAAAGGTCACCTGCCCTTCGCCGCCCTCGCAATGCGGAACTACTTCACTCCTGGGGTTTCCCATCATCCTCCTATCTGGCAATAAAGGTCTGTTGCCCTCTCTATCGCGGCCTTAAAGCCCTCCATCCTTTCCCGGGAAGGCTTTGCCGCATTTCCCATGGGATAGTCCCGTCCGAGACCGGTATATTTGCCTTCACCGAAATTATGATATGGCAGGATGTTTATTTCATTAACTCCCGGAAGTGAAGCCGCAAATCCCGCAATATCCGTAAGCTCCTTTTCCGTATCATTAAAGCCCGGTATTACCGGTACCCTTATTATCAGCTGCGTCCTTCCGCTTGCCGCGATCTTTCTCGCGTTCTCGACCATAAGGGTGTTTTCCCTGCCGCACCATTCCGCATGCTTCCGGGGGTCCATGTGCTTGATATCCATCAGATATGTGTCAAGATACGGCAATATACGTTCTATTGTTTCGTATTTTGCAAAGCCCATGCTCTCCAGCGCGGTATTGACACCGAGAGCCTTGCCCGCATGAAGCAGCGCCTCCGCAAACTCCGGCTGCAGCAGGCTCTCTCCCCCCGAAAGTGTCAATCCCCCGTCTGAACGGCTGTAATACGGCATATCACGACGCACAGTCTGCATGACCTCGCGTACCGTGACATCTTTCCCATATACCCTGGGCTTGCCGTTGATCGTCATCGTTTCTATATCAAAGCTTTGGGATTCAGGATTGCAGCACCAGCGGCAGCGCAGTGCGCACCCCTTCAAAAATACAATCGTCCTTATACCTATACCGTCATGTATGGAGTAACGTTGTATATCAAATATTCTTCCTTTTACGTTTAAGTAGCTGTAATCTTCCATTTGCTGTTATTCCAATCCGCCCTCCGGATTCCGGCGGTCTCTGATGATCCGCCATGATCCCCTCTCAGGCTGCTGTTCAATGTATGGGGACTCTGTGTCAGCGTCCCCAGCCCTGCTCTGTACGCTTTATGATATCGTCCTGCAGGGATTTGGACAGTGTCGTAAACAGTGCCGAATAACCTGCAACTCTTACCACAAGTCCCGCATACTTCTCCGGATGCGCCTGCGCGTCAAGCAGTGTCTCACGATCCACTACATTAAACTGCATATGCATACCCTTCTGGTCGAAATAGCCTCTGACAAGAGACACGAAATCCTCCAGATCCTTTTCCGTACTCATTGCAGTCGGGTGTATCTTCATATTAAAGAGCGTCCCGTTGGAAGCCTCCGCATGATCAAGCCTCGCAACCGAATTGCAGGAAGCGGTAGGTCCGTTAAGGTCATAACCGCTTGTAGGTGATACTCCGTCCGCTACAGGGGTATGAGCAAGTCTTCCGTCAGGCGTAGCGCCGGTCTGAGCACCGAGAGGAACATTCGCAGATACCGGGTAAAGCCCTGCCTGGAAGATGCCGCCGCGCGGGTTCATGTAATTCGGGAGCGGCTTTGTATAATAATAAGCTGCTTCTCTTGCTATCGTATCAACCTCATCTATATCATTTCCGTAGTGAGGAAGATCTACTATCATATCCCGGATCTCCTCATAGCGTTTTTTCTCATCCTCCGGAAGCTGCATGGTAAGGACCTTCTGTATTATAGAGGAGATAACCTCGGGACTCACCTGCCCGCCTCCTGCCTCTATTACCTTTGCCGCCTGCATTGCCGCTTCTCTTGCGGTAATTTCATCAAAGCCCTGTCCGTAATTCATCTGCATTGCCCTGCCGAGCTCTTCAAGAGTAAACTTTTTCTCTTCAAATACCAGTTTCTTTACGGTATAGAGAGAATCCGCCACATTCGCTATGCCGAAGCCCTGCGGGCCTGTGAAATTATAATGCGCTCCGCCCTGCTGAAGCGGCACTCCCCTTGAAATACAGTCATCGATCAGAGCCGATTCAAAAGGAAGCGGGCACCTCTCCGCATGAGCCCTGTCTATAGCATTATCCGCATTTACAAGAAGAGCGATATTGTAATCCATCTGCTTTTTGTAGGCAGCCTTGAACTCCTCATAGGAGCCTATGCTCTTCACATCTCCGGTCTGTATGCTTGCAACCTCCCCGTTATCCACACCGTTTGTGAAAACCATCTCCAGCGGTCTGCACATATTAAAGAACGCCGCGTCATGCCATCCGTCTTCCTTTCCGGGAACATGAGGCTCCACACAGCCTATGATGCAGTAATTCCTTGCGTCCTCTATATTTATCCCGCGGTTTTCCATCGCCGGGATTATTATCTCATCATTGTAATACGCGGGGAATCCGATGCCTGTCCGCGTCACCTCCGCCGCTCTTATCAGAAGCTCCTTTGCCGAACCGTTCCAGACCCTTATGGATATCGAGGGCTGCGGCAGGAACACATGCTTCGTAGCATCAAGACACATGAATGAAAGATCATTCGTGGCATCCCTCCCGTCCTTTGTCTGTCCGCCCACGATCAGATTCTGGAACAGGGAATAACCCGCAAAGCCTTCTGCGGAAGCCGCGTCACGACATTTATTCAGATCGTTGAGTTTTACCCATACGCAGTCAAGAAGCTCCTGCGCATATTCCCTTGTAAGCCTTCCGGCGTCAATATCCGCTTCATACAGAGGGTACATATACTGATCGAAGCGTCCGGGAGAGATCGAATGACCTGATGATTCGATCTGCAGAGTCTGCTGTACAAACCAGAAAGCCTGAAGTCCCTCTTCAAAGGTGCGCGCCGGGTGCTCAGGCACATAGGAGCAGGTTTCCGCTATCTTCAAAAGCTCCTGTTTACGTGCAGGATCGCTCTCCCTGTCCGCAAGCTCCTTCGCGAGAGATGAATACCTGTGAGCATATTCAATAACAGCCTGACAGGAAATTATGACAGCCTCGAGAAAGCGCTTCTTATCGCCGTAATTAGGATCGCAGAGCTTAACCCTTGAAAGCTCCTCTGCTGTCTGGGCCATTATGCCCTCAAGACCCTCATAGATGACCCTGTCATAATGGACATTAACATGACCTACACCGTTGTAATAGTAATTTCCGGGTGTAAAGAAATTATGATCCATGGCTCTCAGGGTTTCAGGCGCCATATAAGAACGGGCCAGCTCGCTTGTCGTCTTGCCCTTCCAGTAAGGATTGACCTTGAGCAATCTCTGCTTTGTCTCCTCTGAAATATAAAAAGGGTCCGCTGACCTGTGCTCTACCGTATCAAATTCCGCTTCGAGCCAGTCAAACGAAAACTCCGGATATGTCTGACAGCCTCTCGGCGCAAGCGTTGTGCTTCCGACAATAAGCTCGCCCGGTCTTATGACTATCGGAAGGCCCTTTAATATATGTCTGAAAGCAAGTGCCTTTCTGGTGACTATCGGTAATCCTTCAGTTGACTTAAAGGACTCTGTTATAAGCTCTGCCCTTGCCGCTTCGATCTCAGGCATCTTCGCAAAAAGGTCCGCGACAAGCTTTGTTATACGTTCTGTCTTGGGCATCGGTGTGCTGTCAAATGCTCTCATCTCTCAGTTCTTCCTTTCTTTGCATGAGTCTCCTGCTTTGCTGTACTCATTTATACTCCCTCCGGATAGATCAGATCTGTACCCTGGCTCGCAAAATAATCCTTCCATGCCGGTTCCGGTTCACGATCTGTGATCACCGTATCTATCCTGTTAAAACCGCAGATCTGTGAAAATGCAGTCTTGTCAAATTTTGAATGGTCCGCCGCCAGATATATCTTTTCAGCAGCCGCTATCATGGCCTGCTTTATCCCGGCAGTCTCATCATTCCCGTCTGTGATACCCCGTTCCATAGACAGCCCCTTGCAGGAAAGGAACACTTTGTCAGCATGATAGGCTCCAAGTGTTTCCGCTGTCTTCCAGCCGTAAAGAGACATGGTTCCGGGTTTCAGCAGTCCGCCGGTTGAAATGACATCCCATCCCGTGACAAGTGATAATTCCAGAAGATTCTCTATGGAATTGGTGATCACGGTCAGATGCTCCTTCTGCTTTATCGCCCTTGCAATATAAACAGAAGTCGTGGATGCATCAAGGAATATATGATCATTCTCATTTATCTCACGATTGACCAGCTCGGCTATCCTCTGCTTCGCTACCGTGTTTACAGTGCGCCGTACATTATGAGGGAGTTCCATTACACTTGCCTCGTTAAGCACAGCGCCGCCATAGCTTTTGACTATATGACCTTCCTCCTCGAGCTTTTCAAGATCCCTGCGGATCGTCTCTTCGGAAACCTCATAATCACGGCTCAGCTCACTTACTATTACCTTTTTTTCTTCCTGTATTCTTTCCAGGATTATATTTCTTCGTTCTGCCGCTAACATTTTTTATAATACGAAATACTGACTTTGCAGCTTTTATCAGTTTAAGAACCTCATAAGCTGATCCGACGGGCGCGCGATCACTGACTCATCCAGGAACATGCCCTTATCGCCGGCCGCCTGCTTTGCCGAATCTATTGCTGCCTGAACAGCCGATACGCTTCCTGTGATCGTCATGTAGCTTTTTCCGCACATTCCCTTTGCAAGCCTTAATTCCATAAGCTCGACTATAGCCGTCTTCGCTGCTATATCCGCTGCAACTATCATGGCCGCCACATCATAGGTTTCAAGAACGCCAAGCGCATCGATCTTTTCGGGCTCGGAGGTTCCGTATATTGCCGGAAATATGGATTCATGCGGGTTTCCGAGGACGAATGTATCTATTATCCTGTCTTCGTATGCCCTTGAGGCTCTGTCCACAGAAGCACGTACCGCTGATAATTCCCCTGTTATCAGTATCACAAACTTTCCCGGGCAGGTTGCTTCCGCCTGAAGAAGCTCGACATCTGCCGCTTTTGCCATATCATCCGCTGCCTTGAAGCCTGTGGCAACTGTTGTACACTCTACCATTCCGATCGCTTTAGCCACTTGTCTTTACCCTCTTATCTCGATATATTTGTCGTTTATATCTGAAACTGTTCCGTTTATTGATGCGTGTATTCCAACCGAAAGCCCCTCAGCGGGCTCGGCTATCATCTGTCCCGTGCTCACCTTATCACCCTTGTTTACAACAGCCTTTGCCGGAGCCCCGATATGCTGGCTTAAAGGTATTCTGACCGTTACTGAACTCTGTAGGGTCTCATCGAAAGGAGCCGGAACATCATATTTAGTCAGTCCGAGCTTTGAAGCAAGCCTGTGTACCGGAACCTTCTTATATTCCCTGTCATCCCTTACAGGTACAGGGTCAGGCTTGCCTGCCTTAACACCTGCCGCGCGAAGCCCCGCCTTGAACTCCTGTATTATCGTCTTTGGTGATAATCCCTGCGGACAGGCGTACTTCTCGCATATCCCGCATCCGCTGCAAAAGGCGGAATTAACAAATACCGAAAGATCGCTCACGTCCTGATTCGCAACTGCCCTCATGATCCTGTGGGGCTCTATGGGATGACCCAGCGCATGCCTCGAGCAAAGATCCGTACAGGTTCTGCACTGACAGCAGGCAGACGACGCTCTCCTTCTCTCCACATCAAGCTTCTTATCCATCTTCATGATCACGGGATGAGATCTGTCGAGGATTATTATCGCATTTGTTGTTTTTGTTATAAGAGTATCCTCATTTCCAAGACGCCCCATCATGGGACCGCCCATAAGATACGCAGGATCTCCGGCTGTAACTTTGCCTGCCATGGCAACCGCGTCCTTTACGGTAGTTCCCAGCGGTATCCTTAATGTCGCGGGATTATCTATCTCCCCGACTATTGATACCACCTTGCTTGTCACCGGATTTCCCTGATGCACCGCCTGATACAGGTTGTACATTGTCTCTACGTTATATACAACAACATGTTCATCGGCAGGAAGACCTCCCGGGTGGATCACACGTCCGGTCGCTTCATATATCAGGACCACCTCATCACCCATAGGATACGCGGGTCTCACCTGCTCCATCCGTACATGATCATAATCCCTCAATACCTCTTCCAATGCCCTGATCGTTGTAACATATTCACTTTTTATTCCGATAACCGCTTCGTTCGCACCAAAGATCTGCCTTACCTCGTCAAGCATTGAAACTATCTCCGAAGCATGCGCAGCCAGAAGCTGGCGGTGCAGCTTTAAAAGCGGTTCGCATTCCACACAGTTTAATATGACGGTATCTGCCTGATCCGTCATTTTGGCATAAGCGGGAAAGCCGGCTCCACCGGCTCCCACTATACCATTCTCACGAGCTGTTTTTTGTAATGTTTTTAAGTCCGTCATTTTCTTAGTCCGAAAGCTCCTGTCCTTCGTCTATGATACCAACTATCGCCGCATCCACAGGCGCGTCCTTCATATCGCATCCTATGCGGGCAGCCGATCCCTCAGCCACCAGAACCTTTTTCCCGATCCCCGCGCCGATTATATCGATAGCCACCAGATCGTTTCCATCCGCTTTCATGGACTTCTCCGGACGGACGATCATAAATTTGTTTCCGATGAGTTTTTCACTTTTTCTTGTGGAGAACACGCTCCCTATGACTTGACCTATTATCATAAGATCTCCGCTATATCCCCCTGCTTCACCTGGCAGGCATTTGCTTCGTCAGTATCAATATGCATCTCCAGCGAGAAGGAAGGATCCACCCGGATCTTTACCTTGTCAAGAACAGCTCCCCGCTCGTTCCCCATTCTGACAGAAACGTAATCCCCATCCTTGAGACCTGCCGCCTCTGCTTCCTGAGGAGTCATATGTATATGCCTTGCCGCGACTATGCAGCCCTCCTTCAGGTAAAGGACTCCTTTGGGTCCTACCAGCGCCACAGGCGCAGACCCCGCCACATCTCCGGACTCCCTCAGAGGGGCGTTTACTCCCAGCGTCCTTGCGTCCGTAGCTGAGATCTCAACCTGCGAGGCCTTTCTCACCGGTCCGAGTATCCGCACATTCTCTATGGCGCGAAGCTTAAGACCCACTATGGTGCACTGTTCATTTGCCGCAAACTGACCGCCCATCAGATCCTTCTTCTTTGTAAGATGATATCCCGGTCCGAAAAGCGTCTCCACATCCGCCTGTGTAAGATGGATGTGTCTTGCGGAGACGCCGATCGGAACCGTCATTCTCGGCTTATTGTCAGCCGGATTTTCCAGTGCTTTAAGTACAGCTCTTGTAATCAGTTCTACATTATTGCTGTCCAATTTTATCCTCCTATTTATTACAGGTGATAATGTCTGTCTGGATTATCACTTATTTTAACTTCGGAAGGATCATCTCTACATCATTATGAGGTCTAGGGATCACGTGTGTAGCGATGAGCTCGCCAAGTCTTCCCGCAGCGTTGCTTCCGGCCTCGACTGAAGACTTAACCGCGCCTACATCTCCACGTACCATTACCGTTACGAGTCCTGATCCGATCTTCTCTGTGCCGATGAGTGTAACGTTAGCTGCTTTGCACATCTGATCTGCTGCCTCAATAGCTGCAACCAATCCTCTGGTTTCTACTAATCCTAATGCTTCAAGTGACTGTGCCATTTTTTATTTCCTCCTTCTAAATAAATACAGTTTGTTATCTGACTGCCTCAACCGATTATTTTATTACCGGTCATCTCTTTGTTTTAATTGTTCCTTTAAGTTAAAGTCAGGCGGATCCTGTCCGAGCATCTTATGCTCATTCAATATCCCAAACGCCTCTTTACCCTTAAAGCGGCTTGCGGATATTGCTACTATCCTCTGGATCTCCGGATGGGGATTAGGCAGAACCCCTAATGATACGGGTTTCTTGATAGCCATAGTGCTTCCGGCTTCTATCGCCTGCTTGACTGCCGACACATCACCCTCTATAACGAGCGTGACAAGCCTTCCGCCAAGTTTCCTTTCCCAGGTGGAAAGCGTGACATTCGCAGCCTTGCACATGATGTCAAGCGCGTCTATCGCCGCAACCACTCCTGTAATTTCAATAAAACCGTAAGCTTTCATAAATAATCCTCAACTTTTTTACTATGAGTACATTTTCCCTCCAATGCACTCACCTCGTCTTATTGCTTGAATTTGGGCAATATCATCTCAACATCGTTGTGAGGTCTCGGGATCACGTGTGTAGCTACAAGCTCACCAAGCCTGCTTGCCGCCTGTGTTCCTGCCTCAACTGAAGCCTTGACTGCACCTACATCACCGCGCACCATGACTGTTACAAGTCCTGATCCGATCTTTTCTGTGCCGATCAAAGTAACCTCGGCTGCCTTTGTCATGGCATCTGCTGCCTCGATGGCTGCCGTAAGTCCTCTGGTCTCAACCATTCCCAATGCTTCCAGTGACGACATAGTTTTTTCCTCCTTAGTCTTTGTCCAATGCGCTGATCTTCAGCATTTTTTCCGTATCCTCTGTCGGATTCGGGATAATGTGGGAGCAAACGATACCCGTGTTGGCTTTTGCAACCTCCTCGGCGGCCCTCATGGCCTCCTCCACATCCGATACCAGCCCCCGGAATTTAACCGTGACAAGCAAAGGAACCGGAAGCTCATCAGCGTTTGCCGGCTTATTCTTATCAAAAACCTCCAGCGTCACATTGCCCGCCTTACAGCCTGCATCCGCTGCCAGAAAAGCACACACAAGTCCGTATACTTCAAGCAGTCCTACCGCATATCCCACATTGTTGTCAGTTTCATTCATAAGCATTTACCCTTAGGCTGTCAGACGCCCGGAGGCGTGATCACCGCTATCTTAAGTCCTGTCATCGCAAGATTCGTCTTCAAGGCATCATTGATCTGCTCCAGAGGGAACTTATGAGTGATAAGCTCCGTTACCGGAAGTCCTATCCCCTTCGCTCTCTTAAGGAAATCAAAGGTTGTTCCGTAATCTCTCAGGGTGTATACCCAGGAGCCCACGAGATTGATCTCCTTTGAACAGAGGTCAAAATGAGGATTGATCGTTGCGTCACCGCCATTTACAAAGAAGCCGAGCTCGCACAGACCGCCTCCGTTACGGATAAACTTATAGATATTTGAATGTGCCTTGGGATTACCGGTGCACTGGAAAGCAAAATCAGCGAGATGTCCGCCGAAGGAATCCTCCACGGCTTTCGTGAGCGCTTCTATTCCCTGATGATCGTTAAAGTTTACTGTCTGGTTCGCTCCCATTCTCCTTGCGAACTCAAGGCGCTGGGCATTGCCGTCAACAGCAGTTATATTCTCGATTCCCATGGTCCTTAAAACCGCTATGCAGAGAAGTCCTATGGGACCGCAGCCCTGCACCGCCACCCTGCTGTTGAAGCGGAGTATTCCGGTAGTCTTTGCTCTCTCAACCGCATGTACCAGAACCGCGCTCGGCTCGATAAGTATCCTGCTGTCAAGATCAAGGTCGCTGACATTAAATACCGTAGAACCGCCGCGTATAAAGATGTAATTTGAAAACCATCCGTTGAGATGATAATCATCATCCGGAAGGAGACCGTATACATCCGCCGCGCCGACATTCTGTTTATTAAGGTCAAACATCGTGATCTCCGGATCATCCTTGAAGATCATACAGGTTACAACCTTGTCTCCTATATGCAGATCCTTGCCTGCCGAATCCTTTTTTACATTCTTTCCCATCTTTACGATCTCGCCTGTTCCCTCGTGTCCCAGAGCGACAGGAATAAGACCGAAAGGATCGCGCTTGAATTCATGAGCATCCGTCCCACATACGCCGCAGCCCTCGACTCTGACAAGTATATCGTCATCGCCGACCTCGGGGATAGGGAACTCTTTTACTTCAAAGCGCTCCTTATCTACAAGCATGGCCACTTTAGCCGTATTCGGAATCGAACCTGAAGCGGAGCTTCCGTATGAGGCTACCGGAGAAGCCGCGCCTGACGAAACGGGTGAACCGCCCATCTGGCTCAGGATCTGCTTCACGATAAGCTCGACATCCTTTTCATTTACTGCCATCTGTCTCTATACCTCCTTATCTCATTCTGCGGTTATCTTATGCAGAGGCTGTCTGTCATGACACAGCGTCTGCGCTTCGTAAAGGTTGATGCGCTGGTCAGGCCCTCGCCTGTCCTTGAAGCGATAGTGAAGGTGGGATATCCCTCTCCGCCGAATCCGAGAGCGGCATAACTGGGACCGTTCTTCACAAGTATTGCTGTATCCAGAGCTCTTGCATATTCTGTGATCCTGTCCACATTTTTGGAATGGATATGAGCAGAATGACGGTTGCCATGCTCAAGCCACACCGCTGTCTTCACTCCTTCTTCAAAGCTCTTTACCCTGACTACGCCAAGTATCGGCATCATCAGCTCGGTTGCTATCAGAGGATGCTCCTTCTCGCCTTCAAATACTATGCATCTTATATCCGCGCCGACTTCCACCCCTACCATGGAAAGCAGGGTTCTTGCATCGCGTCCGACACACTTGCGGTTCAAAGCTCCCTTGGGAGTGATGACCGTGCTTATAAGCTTATCCTGCACCTCCTTGCTTGCAAGGTAGCAGCCGTTTTCGGTAATGAAATAATTCATAAGCTCATCGCAGATGCTGTCAACCGCTACAACCTCCTTCTCTGCTATACAGGGCAGGTTGTTGTCAAAGGTACAGCCGTTTACGATATCACGGGCCGCCTTTCTCACATCGGCGGTCTCATCGACCATTGCAGGCGGGTTGCCTGCTCCTGCGCCGATCGCCCGCTTTCCTGATGACAATACCGCCGTAACAACTCCCGGACCTCCTGTAGCCACGAGAAGCGGTATCTTGGGATGCTTCATCATGATCGCGCTGGTTTCCATAGTCGGATTTTCGACCGTGCAGGCGATATTATCCGGACCGCCCGCTTCAAGCGAAGCCTCGTTGATCATATTAATTGTAAATATAGTCGTTTTCTTCGCATTCGGGTGAGGATTGAATACTACCGTATTTCCTCCCGCTATCATGCCGATAGAATTGCAGATAACGGTTTCCGAAGGATTGGTCGCCGGCGTTATCGCTCCGATAACCCCGAAGGGTCCCATTTCGACAAGTGTAAGACCTCTGTCGCCTGACCATGCGACTGTCGTGATATCTTCTGTTCCGGGTGTCTTGTCCGCTGTCAGCTTATGCTTTAATATCTTGTCGCCGACATTACCCATACCGGTCTCATTCACACCCATATTGGCGATTATCTCGACGTTCTCATTTGTCTTCCTTCTGATCGCCGATATTATCTTCTCTCTCTGGTCAAGTGTCATGGCATGTACTGTCTTCTGAGCCTTTTCGGCTGCGTCGATCGCATCATTCATATCCGCAAAAACGCCGTGCATGCCTTCTGTCTTGCCGTCAATCTGCAGATTCGCCATGACCTTTTGGACTATCTCATGTACAAATCTCTCATCTACGCTCACTTTACCCGGATTACCTCCTTTCGATTGATCCTTGCTTATTTGCCTAATGAGGCAAGCACTTTCCTGGTGATCTCGGAGATCAGTTCATCATTGGACTGTCCCGACGCGCTGCTGTCAGCTCCGCAGCTTCCGCAGTTATGGCAGTTTGCGGTGCCCTTGTTCAGGCAGAGGTCTGCCGGATGCCTTCCGGGAAGTCCCATCTGACGGCGGATCTCGTAAAGTCTCTGAACGGTCTTCTGATCGAATTCCTTAGGGCCGCCAAGCTGTCTTGCTTTATAAAGGAGCTCTGCATAGAACTCTACAGACTCCATCTTGTGATAAGCCGCGAGCAGGTCGCCCGACCATGTAAGTGCTCCGTGGCTCTCAAGGAGAACCGCGTCAAAATGCTCAAGATAAGGCTCTACCGCATCGGGTATCTCCATTGTGGAGGGTGTTCCGTAGGGAGCGATAGGCACACATCCAAGTGCTATAACTGCTTCCGGCATTATAGGCTGGGTAAGCGGAATCCCTGCAATGGCAAAAGCTGTCGCAAAGGTGGGATGCGCGTGAACAACAGCGTTTACATCCGGCCTCTTCTCATATACACGCATATGCATCTTGATCTCAGATGAGGGGCGGAAGCCCTTGTTTGCCTGAATAACCTGACCCTTTGCATCTACCTTGCATATGAACTCAGGCGTCATGAAACCCTTGGACACACCTGTTGGTGTGCAGAGGAACTCGTTGTCGGAAAGTTTTACGGAAATATTTCCGTCATTTGCAGCAACCATGTTACGGTTGTAGATCCGCTTACCGATGTCACAGATCTGTTTTTTAATTTCGTACTCGTTTGGTGCCATTTCGTTTTCCTTTCTTTATAGTTTTTTATTTATCTCTTCCAGGAAATCCCGGGATATTCGGTGAAACAAACCCCGAAATTTACAGACATATGACAATTATATATACAGGCAGTCGCAAAGTCAACAAGAAACCACATGAAATCATGCGGTTTGTGTTGTTTTGTTATGTCGACTCTCGTTCGCCTGTGGAAATCCTTTGAATTCTGTGATCGCACTGTACACTGCAAAAAAGCCTC
>ODAI010306345.1_pt1 | contig 13330 bp, 9 predicted proteins | sample 1539321 | NCBI WGS metagenome assembly ODAI01 (sample SAMN02144231, study PRJEB22623) | gut metagenome | biome: sheep rumen | host: Ovis aries | place: New Zealand
CATGGCTATCACGATGACATTGTGCTCGACGGGGGTGCTGGACATATATGCAGGATTTGCGCTGGTGATGGGCGAGAACATTGGAACGACGATCACGTCGAACGTGGTGGCCATGAGTGCCTCGACACAGGCTCAGCGTGCTGCTCGTGCTCACTTGATTTTCAACTTGTTCGGCGTCGTGTGGGTGTTGCTGGTGTACAAGTGGTTCGTGGATTTTGTATGCTGGATGGTGGGGTGTGACCCTAATAACGTGGAGAATCCCGTAATCTTCAACGTGGTGCTGGCTGCGTTCCATACTTCGTTCAACGTATGCAACGTGTTGATACTGATATGGTTTATAAAGCCTATGGAGAGGGTCGTATGCTGGCTGGTGCCTCAGCGCGACGGTCAGGGCGAGGAGGAGGAGAGCAGGCTGCGCTATATATCCGGCGGCCTGATGAGTACCGCGGAGTTGTCTATATTTGAGGCAAAGAAGGAGATTAACGTGTTCGTGGAGCGTTGTGCGCGTATGTTCGGCATGGTGCAGGAACTGCTGGGTACGGAGAAGGGTGAGGACTTTAACAAGCTGTTCTCGCGTATCGAGAAGTACGAGAGCATCACTGACAACATGGAGGTGGAGATATGTGACTACCTGACGAAGGTGAGCGAGGGACGACTGTCTGCGGAGTCGAAGGTGGAGATACAGCACATGATGCGTGTATGCTCAGAACTGGAGAGCATAGGTGATGCCAACTATAACCTGGCTCGCTCCATATCGCGCAAGCGCCTGTATGGCACGGAGCCGTTCACTGAGATGCAGTTGCAGCATATCCATAGCATGATGCAGCTGACGGCCGATGCCATAAGCCAGATGGCGGAGGTAATAGAGCAGGGGGATAACAGGTATGTGGACCTGAACAGGAGCTTCAACACGGAACATGAGATAAACAACTACCGCAACCAGCTGAAGAATCAGAACGTGGTGGATATCAACAACAAGCTGTATGACTACCAGACGGGTGTGTTCTACATGGATATCATCAGTGAATGTGAAAAGCTGGGTGACTATGTAATAAACGTTATCGAGGCTTCGGGCCTGAAGGAAAAGCGCAAGGCATGAGAACATATTGGAATACTCAAAACGGTCTGTCTACCATCCCTGAATGGACACCGAACTGCTGGGTGCAGGTGACGTGTCCTACGGAGGAAGACACGGAATTCCTGGAGAAGACGCTGGGAATACCGGACTATTTCCTGGACGACATCGCGGATACGGACGAGAGGCCGCGATATGACCGTGACGAGGGGTGGGCCTTGATTATCCTGCGTATACCGTATGTGAAGGAGGTGCGTTCGCGTACACCGTATACGACTATTCCGCTGGGTATCATCATGAAGGGTGAGGTGTGCATCACCGTGTGCAACTTCGAGACGAACATGATGATTGACTTCGTCACGTACCAGCAGAGGCGCGGACTGGGATTCACGGACTCGGTGGACATGGTGTTCAGGCTGTTCCTGAGCAGTGCCGTATGGTACCTGAAACGGCTGAAGCAGATTTCGGCGCTGATAGACCAGAGCAAGCGTAACCTGGATGCCAAGGTGGACAACGCGGACTTGATTTCGCTGTCGAGACTGCAGGACTCGCTGACCTACTTCGTCACGAGTATACGTGGCAACGAGACTTTGCTGTCGAAGCTGAAGTTCAAGCTGAAGGTGGACGAACTGGATGCGGACCTGATAGAGGATGTCAACATCGAGCTGAGCCAGGCCAGGGAGACGGCCGGCATATATACGAACATCCTGGACTCGACGATGGACACGTATGCCAACCTTATTAATAATAACATGTCGCAGGTGATGAAGATGCTGACTTCGGTGTCGCTGATCCTGATGTTCCCGACGCTGATTGCAAGCCTGTTCGGCATGAACCTGATTAACGGCATGGAGCATGTCTGGTGGGGATTCCCTCTGGCAATGGTGCTGTGCGTGGTGACGACTTTCAGCTTCTGGTGGTACTTCAGGCATAAAAATTGGATTTGACTGACTATAAGATTAGGATACAATGGAAGAGAATACAATCTTCGAAAGTAAGGAGCAGGTGGTGGCCAGGGCCACGGAACTGGCTCAGGGGGAGACTATCCCGGCTAAGGGTGATATGGATCAGCTGAAACAGCTGTTCTACCGATTTCACAATCAGGCTATGCAGGATGCACGCAAACAGTATATAGAGGCTGGCGGCGATCCTGAGACGTATGTTCCTGAAATGGATCCTGACGAGGAGGTTTTCCGGCAGGCCATGCATGTCTTGCGAGAGCGCCGCTCGGCAGAGCAGCTGCGTATAGAGCAGGAGCGTATGGACAACCTGGAGAAGAAACTGCAGATACTGGACAGGATACAGCAGCTGACGACAAGTCCTGAGGAGGCTGGGCAGCATTTTGACGAGTACAAGGCGCTGCAGCAGAAGTGGAAGGAGACGGGTGCCGTGCCGGCGGAGAGAAGTACCGAGTTGTGGAAGAACTACCAGTTGTACAGCGAGCAGTACTATGACTTGCTGAAGATGGGGCATGAGCTGCGCGACTATGACTTCAAGAAGAACCTGGAGCTGAAGACTGCGTTGTGTGAGAAGGCCGAGGCTCTGAAGGACGTCGAGGATGTGGTAAGTGCCTTCAACCTGCTGCAGGGGTATCATCAGGAATGGAAGGAAACGGGGCCTGTGAGCCGTGAGTTGCGCGAGGCTCTGTGGCAGAGGTTCAAGGATGCGTCGACCGAGGTGAACAAGAGGCATCAGGCTCATTTTGAGGCTTTGAAGGCCAAGGAGGAGGAGAACATGCAGCTGAAGACGGCCTTGTGTGAAAAGGTAGAGGCTGTGGTGGCCGACTTGGGTGAGAAGCCGAAATGGGAGGAACTGACCAAGACGGTTCTGGACCTGCAGGCGGAGTGGCGTAAGATAGGCTTTGCTCCACATAAGCACAATACGGCTGTCTTCGAGCGGTTCCGTGAGGCTTGCAACAGGTTTTTCAATGCGAAGAGTGAGTATTTCAAGAACCTGCGCGAGACCATGGAATCTAACCTGGAGAAGAAGAAGGCTCTGCTGGAGCGTGCGGTTGCCCTGAAGGACAGTACGGAATGGAGCAAGACGGCGGACGAACTGACCGAGATACAGAGGCAATGGAAGCTGATTGGTGCCGTGCCCAAGAAATACAGCCAACAGATATGGGAGGAGTTCACACAGGCTTGTGATGCTTTCTTCCAGGCCAGGAAGAGTGCCGGTGCGGACACTCGCAGCGAACAGTTGCAGAACCTGCAGGCCAAGAGGGATATCATAGCCCGGCTACAGGCTCTGGCCGAGGATGGCAAGGAGGTTGTCCTGGATACGGTGAAGGAGCTGCAGCAAAAGTGGAACGAGACAGGCCATGTCCCATTCAAGGAGAAGGACAAGCTATATGATGCCTACCGTGAGATATGCGACAGATTGTATGAGCGTGCACGCTCGAGTCGCATGGCTGCGCATGCTGCCGACCGTATACAGCGTATACAGAATGCTGCCGGCGGAGACATCCAGCGCCTGCAGCGTGCGTACGAACAGCTGAAGGCGGAAATCAAGACTTACGAGAACAACCTGGGATTCCTGTCTACCAGCAGCAAGAAAGGTAATGCCTTAGTTGACATGCTGGAGAAGAAGGTTCAGGCCCTGAAGGCTGAACTGAAGACTCTGGAGGAAAAGATGAAGGCGGACTGATCCGGTTGCCTGACAGATATTTTTAAAGACACGTACCGAACGGGTACGTGTCTTTCTTTTTGGCCTGGCGTAAGTATTCTATACGGGTGTGTCTGTCACATCCATATCGAGAAGATGTATACCAATGCTGCGGGTATGGCCAGCAGGGAACTGTCGAAACGGTCCAGAAGGCCGCCGTGTCCTGGCAATATATTGCCGCTGTCCTTGATGCCGAGGGTGCGCTTGATCTGGCTCTCCACCAGGTCTCCCCATGTCCCGAAGACGGTCACGACAAGCGCAAAGCCTATCCACTGCCAGATGTTCATGGAGGGTTCGAAGTATGATATGGGGATTGCGACGGCTACGGCAAGGAGTGCGCCGCCGATGCTGCCTATCCAGCTCTTGTTGGGTGAGATGGAGGGGAACAGGCGGTATGGTATCTTCTTGCCTAACAGGGTGCCTATGCAGTAGGCTCCTGTGTCACTGGCCCACAAGAACAGGAAGACGGCCAACGGATACATCCATACGTATGCTACGCCCAGTGCTCCCAACGGATAGGGGATGAAGGCTATGCAGTTGAGCAGGGAGAAGGGCAGTGCCACGTACATCTGCGACATCATGGTGTATGCCCATATATCCAGTGCGTGCGTACGGTCTACGTACAGCCCGCTGACCATCAGATATACGATTGTTACGAGGTATGGCAGGAATACCATGCCTGGTATGAGCAGTTGCTGGGCATATCCGCTGTTCCAGGCAAAGAATCCGAAGAAGAGCATCATTGACGCAAGGGTGGTGATGAGGGAATTAAGATGGAACAGGCCTCGTGCGCTGACTATTATGCAGTACTCGAATGTGACAAGTGCCGAGACGGTGGCAAAGAGGATGCCGAAGGTGTATGGACTGAACGCTATGCTGCCTGCGACGAGCACGACGAACAATATTCCGGTAACGGTTCGTAGTATCAGGTTCTTCATATCGGGTAATATTGATTGTTTCAGGCTGTAGGCCCGGTTTCTGTATGTTTCTCGTCTGCGTGTTGCTCGCCGGAGGCTGCTGTGTTTTCTTCCAGCAGTTCTTCGGTACGGCTGGTCCATGGACGCTTGCCGAAGATCTTTTCGACGTCGTCGGCAAAGATAACCTCCCGTTCCTGCAGGATTCCTGCCAGCCGGGCGTGACCTGCCGCCTTTTCGGTCAGCAGTGACTTGGCGCGCTCATATTGCCGGGCTATGATGTTCTTGACCTCGGTGTCTATCTCGCGTGCCGTATCTTCGCTGTATGGCTTCTGGAACTGGTACTCGCTGTTGTTGTAGTAGCACAGGTTGGGGAGGCTGTCGCTCATTCCCATATATGCTACCATGGCGTAGGCCTGCTTGGTGACGCGCTCGAGATCGTTCATGGCTCCGGAGCTGATGTGGCCTGTGAAGATTTCCTCGGCTGCACGGCCGCCAAGGGTGGCACACATCTCGTCCAGCATCTGCTCGCGTGTGGTAATCTGGCGCTCTTCGGGCAGGTACCATGCCGCGCCCAATGCCCTGCCTCGCGGAACGATGGTTACCTTGACAAGAGGATTGGCGTACTGCAGATGCCAGCTGACGGTGGCGTGTCCGGCCTCGTGGATGGCTATGGACTGTTTCTCCGCTGCGGTCAAGACCTTGGTCTTCTTTTCCAGGCCGCCTATGATACGGTCGACGGCACTGAGAAAATCTTCCTTGGTCACGGTTGCGTGGGAGTAACGGGCTGCTATGAGGGCGGCTTCGTTGCAGACGTTGGCAATGTCGGCTCCGCTGAAACCTGGTGTCTGGCGTGCCAGGAAGTCAAGGTCAAGGTCGTCGGCTTTCTTGATGGGACGCAGGTGTACCTCGAAAATTGCGCGGCGTTCGTTCACGTCGGGGAGGTCTACATGTATCTGGCGGTCGAAACGGCCTGCACGCAGCAAGGCCTTGTCCAGTATGTCCGCACGGTTCGTGGCTGCCAGGATGATGACGCCGCTGTTGGTTCCGAAACCGTCCATTTCCGTGAGAGGTTGGTTGAGGGTGTTCTCGCGCTCGTCATTGCCTCCTATGGACATTTTGTTGCCACGGGCTCGTCCTACGGCGTCTATCTCGTCGATGAAGATTATGCAGGGAGCCTTTTCCTTGGCTTTGTGGAAAAGGTCGCGTACCCGGCTGGCACCGACGCCGACGAACATCTCGACGAAATCGCTGCCGCTCATCGAGAAGAATGGTACGTCGGCCTCTCCTGCCACGGCCTTGGCCAACAGTGTCTTTCCTGTTCCCGGTGGGCCTACGAGCAATGCTCCCTTGGGTATCTTGCCGCCAAGGTCTGTGTATTTCTTGGGATTTTTCAGGAAGTCCACGATTTCCTGCACTTCCTGCTTGGCGCCTTCCTGGCCTGCGACGTCCCTGAAGGTTACCTTGTTGTCCTCGTCCTTGTCTACGAGCCTGGCACGGCTCTTGCCTACGCTGAAGATGCTCATCGGACCGGAGAATCCGGAACTGCCTTCGTTTCCTGAGCTGCCTCCGCCCATGCGGCGCATGATAAACAGCCACACGAATATGATTATTATCATGGGGGCGAGGTTGAAGATAATGTTCCACCACCCTGAATCGTCAGTATGACGGTATTCTACCTCGCCAAGGAAATGTCCGGCCTCACGCTCGGTCTCGAGGAAATCGTCCAGCTTGTCTGCACTGGGATACTGGGCCGTCACCGTCGGGGTCTTGCCCTTGAAGTCCCGTGTCGTCTGAAAGACGTCACGTAGATGCTCCCTGCGCACATACATCGTGACGGTGCCGCCATCCTTGTCTGCCACTATCCGCTGGGCATAGCCGTCGCGTACGTATCTCTGGAAACGGGTATAGTTGACTTCCTTGTTGCCGGCGTTGTCCAACTGGCCGCCGCCACTGACAAACAGGTAGCCCAGTATTGCTGCAATGACTATATAGATCCAGGTGAAGCTGAATGAGGACTGACTGCCTTGGTTTTTCTTTTTCTTCTGTTCGTTTGCCATTAGTCTGTTTCTGGTATTTCGGTAAGTTCTGCATCTGCCCAAAGGTGTTCCAGATCGTAGAAGGAACGCTCATCGGGAAGGAATATGTGAACGATGACGTCGCTGTAGTCCATGGCTACCCATATACCCTGGCGCATACCCTCGACGGCCAACGGACGTGTCTGACACAACTGGCGGACTTTGTCTCCGACGCTGATAGCCAACGCATGCACCTGGGAGGGGCTGCCTCCTTGTGCAATGATGAACTTACGGCACACCGTATCCTCGATACCTGTGAGGTCTGCGACCACGATACGGTGTCCTTTCTTGTCCTGAAGTCCTTCGATGACGGCATCTGCCAGCTCGTCTTTTCCCTTGATGTACATCTACAGAATTTGTGATTACTGATATATAAATTATGGGCGCAAAGATACGATTTTTAATGGCAACTTACAAACCGTGGAATGCAAAATCAAGGTTTTTTCACACTTTTTCCGTCAAAATATTTGGAGCTTATCAAAAAATGCCTTACATTTGCAATCGCAACTTTGGGCTATGGTGTAATGGTAACACTGCAGATTCTGGTCCTGCCTTTCCTGGTTCGAGTCCGGGTAGCCCAACAAACGATGGAGCCTCGCACTGAAGTGTGGGGCTCTGTTGCTTGACAAAAGCAAAAAGAGAGATAAAAATACCACACACCATGAATTTCAAGCTTCTTGTACTGGACGTAGACGGCACCCTGCTGAACAGCAACCGTGAAATGACGGAACAAACCATAAAGACTTTGCGCAAGGTTCAGCAGAACGGTGTCAAGATTGCATTGGCCAGCGGACGCCCGACACATGGCATATTGCCTTTTGCCAGTGCCATCGACCTGGATTTCAACGATGGATACATCATCAGCTACAACGGTGCCAAGGTTACGGAGGCCAGCACAGGAAAGGTGTTGTTCGAACGCAGGATCGACCCCCGGATGATTCCATACCTGGAAAAGGAGACGGCAAAGAGCGGCTGCCATCTGGCTTATTATTACAAGGACGAGGTCGTGGCAACAGACATCACAAACTCGCACATCATTGACGAGGCTCAGATGAACGGGCTGAAGCTGAGACAGGTGGATGCCCTCGCTCCGGAGTTTGACACGAAGAACGACGACCAGAATCACTGGCCGTTTGAAATCATGATCGTCAATGACGACGAGAAGACCTTGAAGGCATTGGACCAGTTCTTCCATCGTCATCTGAACGGTGTACTGGATACGGTTCACTCTAACCCGTATCTCCTGGAGATTGTGGGCTATCAGGTGGGCAAGAGCTATGGCATGAGTGCCTTGGTACAGATACTGGGCATCAGCATGAACGAGGTGCTGGCCATAGGCGACGGACGTGCCGACATCAACATGCTGCAGATGGCTGGCGTGGGTGTCGCAATGGGCAATGCATGCGAGGAGGTTCGCAGATGTGCCGACTTCACCACGCTGTCCAACGACGAGGATGGTGCCGCGCTGGCCATCGAACGTGCCTTTGAGGAGGAGAAGGAGAAGCCGGAAGAGGACATGGAGGTTCCCGTCGACGTGCTGAATGCCCAGAACAAGAATACTCTGATGGGGACCCTGGGTATGCAATATACGTTTGCCAGCCCAAAGCGCGTAGAGGGTACGATGCCTGTTGACGGGCGTACGCGACAGCCTTTCGGCATTCTGGCGGGCGGTGCTTCGCTGGCGCTTGCCGAGACGCTGGCAGGTCTCGGAAGCCTGATCGTATGCAAGCCTGGCGAACTTGCCGTAGGCATGCAGGTGTCCGGCAACCATGTCAGCAGCGCACATGAAGGCGATACTGTCCGGGCCGTTGCGACTCCCGTGCATCTTGGACGCAGCAGCCATGTATGGAACGTGGATGTCTTTACCAGTACCGGCAAACTGGTCAGTAGCGTGCGTGTGACGAACAGCATAATCAAGAAGGATATCTGATGATGTGTCTGGCAGGAGCACAGCCTGCTCCTGACGACCGGGGCTGCTGACGACCGACTGGAGGGGGCTATGAATTGGACATGGCCCATCTGTTCTTGGCCGAGGTATGCAGGACGGGGCGCAACAGAAGGTGGCCGACGAGCGGAATCCGGGACGAAAGGGCATTCAGTTCTGCCATCTTTTCTTTCTGCCGTGTCTTTTCCTCTTCGCTGACTTCCACATGTATGCCTGCATCACGCAGCATCATGCGACTCTTTCCTGCCACCAGCAGTTCGAGGTATAGCTGGACATACACGCACATATCAAAGAATACGAGGGGATGGAAGCGCTGGCGTATGGATGCCAGGTACTTGCCTGAAGGTGTGTCGCAGAGTCTACCCTCGTGTAATGCCTGAAGCAAGATCACGTCCGTCTGTATGGAGACGTCCAGCCAACGTAGCGTCTGGTGTTCGTTGAACCTGCCTACTGCTACATAGACAAGGAAGAATGTAGTGACTACGCACAACAGCTGGACCGACGGTGAGAACAGCCACATATTATATATATAATGTATCGCGACAGAAGGTATGAGCAGGAGTATGCCTGATGCATAATTTCTGAGGACGTCGTGTGTCGATCTGCCTTCAGACCATGGCAAAAGCAGCCAAAGGGAGGCTGCCGTCGAGGTGCATCCCATGTGCAGCATGCTGGTTCCCATGCCGCGTACAATGGCCGTACCTGTCTCCATGTCGGGGAACATGGACAGATAAAGGATGTTCTCGACAAATGCGAATCCGGCACCTACGGCCTGCCCGTATATCTGTGCCTCGGCAAGGAAGGCTATACGCCTGCGTGCTATCAGGACGGCGAGTAGCGAAGACTTCAGGCCCTCCTCGAGCAAGACGGATGGCAACAGGCCTGTCCATGGCCGGCCGTCATGGAAATGTCGCCATAGCTGGGCGATGGCATATACCATCAGCGTACACGCCGCTCCCCATAGGACATGACCCGCCAGCCTGCGCCAACGGGTCATGGAGAATGCGTCAAATATCTGCAGCACTCCCAGGTACAGGATTATCGGGAGCAGTGCTGCCAATACCGGGAGCGTACCGGGACTCACTTGCTTGCCATATTAACCTCGGGAGCCAATATAGACATATTGCTCCAATAGTCTATCTCGTCATCGTTCTGTGCCAGAGAGGCGTTTACCGAACAATGGCTGGCGACCATGTCACGGGCCGTGGCTGCCATGATATTGTCCTGGAGATTCTGGGGGGTAATGAAACTGTCCACCGAAGCGACGAAAGCCTTACCTGCGGCTATCTGTGATTCAATTGCCGCGTATGCGACCTTGGCATTACGCAAAGCCTTCTTCATATCCACCTTCTTTCCTTCCTGCATTTCCTGAGCTGCCTTGAGTGCATATGCCGCTGCATCGAACGACTCGGAGTTGTGCAGGACCACATCGGTAAGAGAGGCCAGCCCGTTCTGTAGCTTGTCGTTGTCCACCGTCGACATGCAGGCCATACGATACAGGGAACTAAACTCTGCTATACGTGTATACATTACACGAAGGGAAGCAACAGTACGTGCCTGAGCCTCTTTGTCCTGGGCGTACTTCTTCTGGAAGCACATGTAGTCTGGAGATGTGATAATCTCGCGGTTGGCGCTATAGGCAGGCAACGCGTTTACGTCGCCGCTGAGTTTTTCAGAATCTGCACACGGGAGACCCAGGAATGCACCAAGTGCATATCCGATTGCCAGGGTCAGAAGACAATAGGCATAAACGTTCTTTTTCATAGTCTTTTTGTAATATATGATGGTTCTTACTTCAGATTCCGGCGAGTTCTACGACTTTGTCTATTGCTGACTGAAGTCCGTCGGGATTCTTTCCTCCTGCGGTTGCAAAGTGCGCCTGTCCGCCTCCGCCGCCCTGGATAAGCTTGCCGGCCTCGCGCACAAGCTTGCCGGCATTGCAGCCCGAGGCTACGAGGTCGTCGCTGAAACATACTGTGAGCGTCGGTTTGCCGTATGCCAGGCTGCCAAGTACCAGCATGAGTCTCTGACCATACTGTGCACGCAACTGGAAGGCGATGTCCTTTGCCGACTGCGCCTCTATCGGTGCTATGCCGGTAATGACCTTGACACCATTGCGGTCCTGGGCATTTGCTACAAGTTCCTCCTTGAACTGCCGTGCCTTGGCGGCCTTGAAGTCATCGACTTGTCTCTTGAGCTCTATATTGTCGTTGATGGCTTTCTGGATCGTCGCCATCAGGTCCGGAGCATTGTTGAAGAGTGACTTGAGGTCCGACACGAGGTCCTGCGTCTTGTCCATCATCTCCTCGACGGCCTTGCCTGTGATGGCTTCTATACGGCGGATGCCTGCTGCCACACTGCTCTCGCTGAGGATGCGTACCATGCCTATACGGCCTGTACTGCTTGCATGGCATCCTCCGCAGAACTCAACGCTGTTGCCAAACTGTACGACCCTGACCTTGTCTCCGTATTTCTCTCCGAACAGGGCTATTGCGCCCAGCTTCCTTGCTTCCTCTATCGGTGTGTTGCGGTATTCCTGAAGGGGCAGGTCCTGACGGATGCGCTCGTTGACCAGATGCTCTACTTCACGGATTTGTTCCGGTGTCACCTTCTCGAAGTGTGAAAAGTCGAACCTTAGTGACCGGGCAGTGACCAGGGAGCCTTTCTGTTCGACGTGCTCTCCGAGCACTTCCTTGAGTGCCTGGTCGAGCAGGTGGGTACATGTGTGATTGGCTTCGATGGCGCGGCGTGCCTCTACGTCTACGCAGGCCATAAACTCTGCCTCAGGATTGGTCGGTATGCGCTCCAGAAGGTGGATGCTGACTCCGTTTTCCTTTTTTGTGTCAAGTACCTTGATGGTCTCCTGATCGTTGACGAGGACGCCTGTATCACCTACCTGTCCGCCCATCTCGCCGTAGAACGGGGTTTGATCCAGTATTGCCTCATAGACCGTGCCTTTCTTTTGTCTTACTTCACGGTACTTGACTATATGGCAGCTGTATTCTGTATAGTCGTATCCGACGAATGTGCTGATCTCCGGCTTGCCTTGTGTCTCTGCCACGACTGTCCAATCTCCGGTCTCGACCTGTGCTGCATTGCGAGCGCGTGTCTTCTGCTTCTCCATCTCTGTGTCGAAGCCGGACTCGTCGACAGTCATGCCGTTCTCCTTGCAGATAAGTTCCGTAAGGTCGAGGGGGAATCCGTATGTGTCGAACAGCGTAAATGCCTTGTCTCCCTCTATCTGCGTCTTTCCGGCCTTGCGGGTGTCGTCTATCATGCTGTTCAGAAGTCGTATTCCTGTCTCGAGCGTACGAAGGAAGGAGTCCTCCTCTTCCTTCATAACCTTCATGATGAGGTCCTTCTGGGCAACGAGTTCGGGGAATGCTTCTCCCATTTCCTGAACCAGGGTCGGTACCAGGGTGTAGATGAACGGCTTCTTCTGATTCAGGAATGTGTAGCCATAGCGTACTGCACGGCGCAGTATACGACGGATCACATAGCCGGCCTTGGCATTGCCGGGCAACTGTCCGTCGGCGATAGAGAAGGCTATCGCACGCAAGTGGTCTACTATGACTCGCATTGCTATGTCCTTCTTCTCGTCCGTGCCATATTGGCATCCTGCCTTTTGTGCCATGGCCTGTATCAGTGGCTGGAAGATGTCCGTGTCGTAATTGGAGGTCTTGCCTTGTATCGAGCGTACAAGGCGCTCAAATCCCATTCCGGTATCTATGACGTTCATGCCTAACGGCTCCAGCCGCCCGTCTGCCTTGCGCTGGTATTGCATGAACACTATGTTCCATATCTCTATTACCTGAGGGTCGTCCTTGTTGACCAGTTCGCGGCCTGGAATCCTTGCTTTCTGCTCGGCCGTACGGCTGTCGAGGTGAATCTCGCTGCAGGGACCGCATGGGCCGGTGTCTCCCATCTCCCAGAAATTGTCGTGCTTGTTGCCGTTGATGATATGATCGGCGGGCACATGCTTCAGCCAATAGCCGGCTGCCTCGTCGTCGCGCTCAAGTCCCTCGGTAGGATCGCCCTCGAATACCGTCACGTAGAGGTCTTCGGGATTCAGTTTCAGAACGTCAACGAGATACTCCCAAGCCAGATCGATGGCGCCTTCCTTGAAGTAGTCGCCAAACGACCAGTTGCCCAACATTTCGAACATGGTATGGTGGTAGGTGTCGTGGCCGACCTCCTCAAGGTCGTTGTGCTTACCACTGACGCGCAGGCACTTCTGTGTGTCGGCACGACGGCGCGGTTCTGGCTGGCGTGTGCCGAGTATAATGTCCTTCCACTGGTTCATGCCTGCATTGGTGAACATCAGCGTGGGGTCATCCTTAATCACCATCGGTGCAGAGGGCACTATAGCGTGCTGTTTCTGCTCGAAAAACTTCTTGAACGATTCACGAATCTCGTTAGCTGTCATCATTGTTATTTATTATTTACGAATTTTCGTGCAAAGGTACGAATAAGTGAGTGAAAATGCAAATAAATTTGCAATTTTCCGAACATGAGTACCTTCGGCCACAGCCAAAGACACGAATAAGCGAGAACAACACACGATTTTGATAGTTAATCTAATCAAAATCTTCCAAAAAACACTTTTTTGTTGGCCATGTCAGCGAAAAGCATTATCTTTGCAGACACGCAAACG
>ODAI013444256.1_pt1 | contig 13330 bp, 8 predicted proteins | sample 1539321 | NCBI WGS metagenome assembly ODAI01 (sample SAMN02144231, study PRJEB22623) | gut metagenome | biome: sheep rumen | host: Ovis aries | place: New Zealand
CATGGGACAGGGTGTCTACCAGCCCGTCCACCATCCGGTCACAGACGAAATAGACGGGAGCATCGTCCTTGACCTTCATCTCACTGGCCAGGATGCTCAGGGCGACCTGACCGGTGCTCAGGATGGCCGAAGGCTCGATCATGATGACGATATCCACTTCCCTCAGCCAGTCCCTGTTCTCCGTGAGGATCTCATTGTCATAGAGCTCCGGGAAGCTGATCACTCCCACTTCGCAGTTAGCCGGCTGGGCCGTAAGGGGCGCAAGCCGCCACAGAGACGGCATATGGGAATAGTCGGCCAGGATCTCCTTGAGCCACCTGCCGGCGTCCTCCTTGGTGGACATGCGGCCGGTGATCAGCAGACACTTCCTCCCTGACAGGAGGGCGTAGACCACCGGAAGGGTGATATATGCGCCCAGGTCCTGATAAAAGGGATTGAAATAAACGACATTCTTCCTGTGGACCAGGTTGAGGGTGGCTTTCACTCCGTCGATCTCGGCGTCTGTGTAGCGCTGGTTGGCCTTGAAGTATTCTCCCACCAGGCAGTCCACCCGGTCGTCCGATTCTCTCAGATCATCGATAAAGTCCTCCGGGGTCATCTTGCCGGCCAGCTCGAATCCGGTCTGGGCCGACAGAAGAGGCTCGGGAAGCTTCTTCTCCAGGATCTCCCGCAGGCGGAAAAAGTATCCCGCCCTGTAGGAATCGGCATCGGAGCCGGAGATCTTATGCTCGAACTCCGACTGGGTCAGGCCGCCGAAGAAGAAGTTCACTTCCGCCATGATCAGGGCGATGGCTGCCGGAAAGGCTGCGACGACCGGTCTGGTCTCGGCCCCGGCCGCAGCGACGGCCATGCAGATGGAAACGCCCGCGGCAGCTGCCGTTCCCCAGTGGACGGCGCTGATGAATTTACGGAAGTTGCCGTATTTCTTCTGCAGGCACCATGTGTTGTATATTTCGCTGTATTCGTGGGCCCTGCGGGCGATCGACTCGCCCTGACCGCTGCGCTCGTCCAGCTTTTGCAGCCGCCTGGCCGCGATCCACTTGACCAGGATATAGACGGCCAGAAGAAGACTGTTGGCCGCGGGGATCACGTAGCCCGAAAGACCGAAGCCGGCCATGAAGAAGCCCATCCTGGCCAGGAATCTGGTCATTAAAACGATGGCCACGACAGAATAGATCACCGCGATCGGGATCAGCATCCCCATTTTGCCGCGATGCTGCCTCCGCGCGCAGATCCGGTCCTGCAGACCGATCAGTATGATGACTATTACTATAGTCGATATGGTGCTACTGGCCGTCATCTTCGTACAATTCCTCTCTTTTCAGCTCAAACTTCCGGACGAATTCATAGGGCGAATCGATCATGATACCGGAATAATTGACTTCCACCTGATAGGTGTCCCCCGTATCGAGAGAATACATGGCGTTCCTCGAAGGATGAGTGAACAGGTCCATGGGGACATCGTTGGTATTGCCTCTCTGGGCGAATTTGACGTCCAGATGGAAAGCTCTGCTCCAGTTGTCCAGGTAATCCAGGAACTGGTCGATGGCGCCGATATGCTTGTGCTGCATCCTGCGCAGTCCCCGGTCCGACTTGTTCTTCTTCTTCGAGATGTCCAGGTAGGACCGCCCCCTGCAATGGGAGACGACCGCGCTCAGGTAGCCGGAATAGAGTTCTGAGTTTGTCGTCAGCCGGACAAAGGCCTCCGACAGTTTATGATTGAAGTCCCGTATCAGGGAGCTCAAATGGGCCCTCTGGATAAAGAGCACGGCAAGGCCGCAGACGAGCATGACGATGAACATGAGCCCGACCTGCCAGATGACGCTCTCCCAGGAAACCACCGCGCCTCTGAAGAAGAGGATCGCTGTGGGGATCTGGGCCGCGATAAGGAGAAGGAGTCCGAAGCCCCAGGTGTAGATGGCCGGGTCTGAAGTCATCCTCTCCCTCATATAGTTTCGTATTTTCTGGTCCGCCTTCTCGGCGTCCTCGCCCAGGAGGTTCCGGTCGGTCGGCAGTTTGCCCTGGAGCTGGACGATCTTCTCGTAGAGGTCCTGGGTCTCCTGGGTCAGGTCCTCTCTCTGATAGCGGTCCAGGACCTCGACCGTATCCTCATCGCAGATACAGCTGGACCTGGCCCGGTCCGCTGTCTTGTCCAGGGCCCGGTCGGCGATCTTGACGCTCCGCATCAGGGTCTGTTCCGCCTGTTTCCGGTTCTGCTCCCAGACGCCCAGCTCGTTGCTGGCGCCTCTGCTGAACAGGCCGTATCCGGTGGTCCTTACCGTGCTGCTGGTCTTCTTCGGCAGCTGGTAGGGGACCGTGATGCTCTTCTTGTATTCCGGCAGCTCGGATTCTCCGTTGAAGAGTTCCTGCTCCTTCCTTCTCAGGGATGTCTGTATGACGTACCTGGTCGAGTTGAGCCGGTTGACGGTCTTCTGGAAGACCAGTTCCATGGAGGCCTGGTCCAGTTCGATGTCCACAACGTAGAGACGATAGGCCTGAAGGAAGGCCGGATCGATCTTGTTGACCGCCAGCAGGAGAATGGTCAGCCAGAAGCGGAACCTGTCCCCTTCTCTGCGGACCGGCCCCTGTCTTGAGTAATCAAAGACCAGGAACCTGCAGTTTCCCGGATAGCGGTTCCTCTTCCAGAACATGGAGCTTCCCTGCTCATCGTGGAGGATCTGCTCCGTATTCTCCTCATCATAAAGGTGCACCAGCCGTACGGTCACCAGCAGGATGGAGGTAGGCGCGACTCCGTCGTATTCATATTTGCTCAGAAAGGCCCTGTGCTCTTCAGCGGCAGCCCCGTCTTCCTCTACCGGCTCGAAGATCACAAAGGGTTCCCGTTCCCCGTCGTCGATGACCCGGGACTCGAACTCCTTCTCGGCGGCAGGGGCTCCGCCCAGCATATGGGTCAGACGGATGAGGGGATTCTCGCTCTCCTCCCACAGGCCCTCCTGCTCCTTGCCTTCCGGGAAGAAGTCATAGGGATTCTGGGCATCCAAAGGAAGATCCATAAGACCTGCGTCCGCCTCTGAACGAATGATGATGGCCCGCCATTCTTTCTTGTCGTCCGTCAGCTGATGAATGTCCGGCAGGGCTGTGTCGATATCCCTTCCGGAGGGATTCCACTTGCAGAGTCCCACCTGACCTTTCTGTATGGCATCCATGAATACAGACTGATAGCCTGAAAACATATTCATTGTTGTCTGGGTCTGAATCAATACAGAATAAATCGCAATCACCACCTTTGGCAGTCAGCCGTCGCTATTTGGCCGGGATTTCCTTGACCTTTTTCTCGACGTATTCTGCTTTATCGTCCATTCCCATCTGCTCCAGGGTCTTACGGATGGTCGTGCAGATCCTGCTGAACAGTTCTTCGTTGTACATATTCTTCCAGACGTCTTTCTCGATCTCGATGTCCGCCAGGAAATGATCGAACTGTCTGATGATGATGTCGGATGCGATGGAAGCTGCCTCTGTCGGCGCGCTGAGGGCCTCGGTGAATTCGATCAGGGCCTTGAGCTCAGCCTTGAGGATGCTGATGGCGTCTTCTTCGTAGAAGATCTCCTTGGGGACGGACCGCTTCATCAGCAGAGGCAGGTCAAAGACGCTTCTGGCAGAGTCGTCCGGCATGGGGAACTCTTTTACCCTGAAGTCTTCGATCCGCTGCATCATCTTGCTGTCAAATACAGTCGCGTTCTGCTCGACCTCTTTCTTGATCAGGTTCCCGATCTTCTCGTTGATCCGGCTGACCAGTCTGGGATAGATCTGCAGAGCGTCCAGAACTTCATACAGGCAGTCGCAGGGAGTCAGGTTGGATACCACCAGATCGCTGGGCTCGTCTTCCATGTCCAGCTCTTCCTTGTTCAGGCGGTAGACCCAGCTGTTCCCTTCCTGCTCGAACAGGTCCACGTAGTTTTCGATCATGCCCCAGAAGAAGGCCGCGTTGATCTCCTGGATCTGCCGCTCCTGATTCTGGTCGTCCAGATCCGGCATCTTGGAGGCATTGTGCCACCAGCGGTCGATATGAGGAGTGATGGACCTTGAGATCATGGTCTTGGGATGGATGGTCCCTACCCTGTCGTAGTATGCCTTGAAGTATTCTCCTCCCTGCCGGTTATAGGTCTCGCTGATCTCCGGGGGAGCGAACTTGCTCAGGTCCGTAGCTCTCAGTCCGTAGAAGGACTTATAGAAGATGACCCTGTTCTTGGGGATATCCGAATCCGGCTTGCCTCCGAACTGCTCCAGTTCCGCGTCGAGCAGAAGGGCTCTGGGCGAACCGTCCTTGGGGTTCAGGTCGATGTTGTAGGTGCAGGAGTTGATCGGATCTCTCTCTTCTCCCAGAGGCTTCTCGATGAAAGGCGCGGCCAGCACTTTGGTCTCGTCGAAGACGTGCTTGATGTAGTGACGCACCTTCTCCGGATCGAAGAGTCCTTCTTCGTACATGGCCTCCTTCTCGATGGCCTGGATGATATCCATGTCGATGGAGTCGTTATAGGCTTCCATGACGGCGTGCTTATAGTAACCCATGATGTCACGGGTGAAGATGTTACCGAAATACTCCGTGTTCTCCGGCTGGCTGTCCATCATGGCGTACTGGCGGACGCTGAGATAGATCTGCTCTGACAGCTTGCCGTCGATCAGGATGTAGCTGCCGGTATAGGGCATGTCCGCGTTCATCTTCTCCAGGCACTTCCTGGATGCGCAGACGTATCTGGCCGCCGTTCCCTTGACCACGTTGTGCTTCTTCTCCAGGTCGGAGATCCTCCGGTTCATCCATTCGATCTTGTCCTCGAAGGAAGTGAAGAAGCTCTGGAAAGCCTTGGCCAGCTTGCTGATGTATTCGATGCCCGCTTCCAGGACCTGCTTGTAGACTTCATCGACCCTGTAGGCGTCGATGTGCTTCAGGTAATTGGAATAGGCGTTCTTGAGGTCCTCCTGGTCGCTGCTCATCCGGCGGCGGATCTTGTCCACGAGGGAGACCTTCTTGGTGTTGGCCAGATCCTCGACGCCCTCGATCACATCATCGGTCTCCTTGTCATCGAAGTTGTTGCTCTCGAAGTTCTCGAAGAAATTGGTGTGATCATTGCAGCGGGCTTCCACCATGGCATGCTCCTTCTGCATCTGATTCATGGCCTTGTAGAGGAAATAACGAATGGCATTGGGATGGATGAATTCGTTATTGGCTCTCATATGGGTCTCGATCAGGAAGTCGAATCCGTCCGATGTGACAGAGTCATTGGGCGCCTTGAACATGGTGAAAGCGATGTTGGGCGCGGTATCGTCCGTGTTGCGGACGACCTTTCTCCTGTAGGCGACGATGTCATTGTAGGCGTCGACGAAAGGCTGCCAGAGGTCGGACTTGCTCCTTCCTTCCGGCTCGTCCAGCTGGGATATGCTGGCGTTGGCCCTGCTTCTGATCCCGTCCAGTTCCGGGTTGGTCCCCGGGGAATTCTCCACCTGGATCTTGCTTCTGAGGCTGTCGATGTATTTATCCCAGCGGCAGAGATTGATGGATGCTCCGTTCTCGTCGTCTATGGTCAGGGGATTACCCTCGGCGTCATAGACATAGCAGGAATTGACGATGGCCGAAGCGAAGGGATCCTTGTTGTTGGCCATCTGTTCCACTGTCTCCACGTAGAGTCTCTCCGGCTTGATGTCGATGACTCTCAGGCCCTCTCTGCGGCGGCGGTCATTTTCGAGGCTGCGCTGCTTGAGCATGCGGTCGAAGACCATCCACTGGTCCGATACGCAGGCCTTGGCCCACTGCAGGGAGATGTATTCCCGGATATCGGCCATGGGATAGATCAGCATGGATGTGCCCGCGCCGGCGTAGCGGTTTCTCCCCTTCTCCTTGGTCAGCTTGAGGATGGTGTTGTCCTCGGAGGAGTTGCTCCGCTTGTTCATGGGGCCGATGGACTGGGCGTAGATGCAGTTGGCCGCGTGGTCCAGATATTCACTGAAGGAATTCAGTTTCCGTCCGTCGGAGTTCTGCGCGTCGAAGAGGAAGCAGAAGTCATAGGGACGGATGTCATATTCTTCGTAGCCTTCGGATCCGACCTGGGGGATCTGGATCCTGACGGAATCCATATACTTTTCGGGCAGGGTCTTGTCCCCCTTCATCAGGAAGGCGTCCAGTTCTCTCAGGGCAGCGTAGGCGTTGCACTTCAGATTGTTCTGCTCGGCCTTGCCCGGGATCACGCCGTAGAAGACTTCCGGCAGGAGGAAAAAGCCTCTGGTGATATTGGTGCTCTGGCGGAACCTGGTGGTCAGGTAATTCTTGATATACAGAGCGACCGGAAGGATCAGACCGGAACCGGTACCTCCGGCAAGAGAGCTGACGATGATGATACGCAGGGCCTGCTCATACTCGCTGCCCTCCAGCTTGTAGAGATCCTCGATGGCTCTGTGCAGGGGCTCCAGCTTGCCCGCCCCTACCGCGGTCTCAAAGGCCAGCCGGGAAATGGCTCTGACCTGTCCCGCGCCTTCGGTCAGCGCCTTGCTGTTCAGGATGGCATTGACCGGGAACCAGGTGTCTCTGGAGTGGGTATCGATGTTCAGATACTCTCCGACCGACAGATTGGTCGATGTCTGGATCGTAGCGATGGACGGATTCTTCTCGCGCACTTCACGCATCTCATTGGCATCCGTATCGAATACCGCGAACCCGATCCGCTGTCTTTCCTCTTCGCTTACCATCAGCGAAACCTTGTTTACGATCTTGGAGCCTGTTCCTCCCAGACCAACGATCAAAGTAGGTGCGTTCATAATATTCCTCCTAGAAAATATCAGTTATTCAATGTGCACGTATAGTTCTTTCCCGCGGTCAGGACTTCGATCGTCAGCCCTGCCGTGACTTTCATCGGTTTCTTTATGTTCTCCTGGATCGGATTCCCGTTGAAACGGATGGAATCCTTTCCGGCATAGGATCTGATGTTCATGATGTTCATCTTACGGCCGCCGGCAGCCTTGACCTTGAGCTGGGGATATCCCCGGACCGTCTTGGGGACGAACCGGATGGTCCCGGTCTCGGCGACGTAGGGAAGGAATGGCTTGACCATATCCTTGGTATACTTGCCGTAATCCGTTCCGCCGGTGTATCCGATCATGGTCGGAACGGAGGTGATGGTCGGTTTCTTCTTCAGCCTCTTCGGAAGGCGCTTCTTGAACGGCGGTATGTAGCCGCAGAAAAGCAGGAGAGCCAGAAGCAGAAGGGCCAGTTTGAGGATCAGATCCCGGTGTTTGTCGAACCAGGACCGGTCATCGCTGATCTTCATCGCGAAGTCATCCGCCCCCTTCCAGGTCTCCTTCTTGCCGACCTTGTCCTGATAGGAGGCATTCAGCTTCAGATCAGTATAGGTCTCCCCTTTGATCTCCTCGGGAAGGACAGGGTAGACATTCAGGTCTCCGGGAGCCTGGCCCTTCTCGACCCGGAAGCTGTCCATCCCGGTCTTGGTCTCCTCCGCGTAGTCTATGGTGACCTTCTTCTCATCAAATCTGGCCCACTCCTCCTCGGTGAAGTCCCGGCCGTCCAGCTCCGCCTTCAGGACCAGGGGATCCTCACCTTCGAATCCGTCCTTCTTGACCGTATGGCCCGGATCATCCTTGACGGTGAAGGCAAGGCCCTTGTTCTTGTAGATGGACTTGTCCAGAGATGTGGATACCGTGTACCGGTCCAGATACTTGGCTCTGGCGTCGATATGGAGATCTCCTTCTCCGATGGTCACCGCGTCGCCCGCCTGGATCCTCTGTACGTCCTGTCCGGCGGCGTAGAGGTCGGCTTCATAGGTGATGGGCTCCAGCAGAGGCGAGTTCTTGATCTCCTCTCCGGTCGTTCCCTTGACCATGGAAAAATCGACGGTATAGTCCCCGGCCTTCAGGTCCGCTCCCTTGACTTCCTTGCCCTTGGAATTCTTCAGATGGGCGCTGACCTTGACGTCCGGCTTGTAATAGACCTCGATGGTCTCCAGACTTCCCGCCCCCTTGAGATCGATGGTGTAGCTTCCTTCAGCATAGCCATCGCGGAAGACAGCGACATTTCCCTGCAGGGACTTGTCGCATATGATATCTTTGGTATCGAATTGGGTGTTGCTGGTGGCGTCCTTGCTCTCGGTGTAGGTGACCAGGGCGCTTTCGCTGCTATTAAAGGGATTTCCCTTGCCGTCCTTGATCCCGCTGACCTTGACCCCTTCGCCCTGGGCGAATACGATCAGTTCCTTCATGGGGATATCGAACTCGACGGTGTTCTGTCCCTTGACCTCCAGCTTGGCCCGGTTGAAGACCTGCTGGCCGATGGTGGTCAGCTCATCCAGGATGTCCTTGCTGGTCTTGGCCTTCTTGAAGAAGATATTCTTCCCGGCATCCTCTCTGATCTTGCCCGCGTCCGGACCCATGCCAAGGAACATGACCTTGACGTCCTTGGGTTTCTTAGCGAAATAGCCATCGACATCCCCGCCTCTCTGGAACTGTCCGTCGGTCAGGACCACCAGCCACTTCTCGTCGCTCTTCGATGACTTCAGGTCATTCATGGCCTGCTTCACCGACTCGAAGGGGGTCGCGTTGGACTTGGTCTTCATACCATGCACTTTTTTGACATTGGCCGATGCGCTGTTCTTACCGCTCAGGGACAGATGAGGTTTATCATAATCACTCATTACGTAAACATTCAGGCTGTCCTTCTCTCCCAGCATGGCGGCGAAAGCCTCCACCGCGTACTTGGCCTGACACCAGGTATCCACGAACTTGTGGGTGGAGTCAGACTGGATCATGCTGGTCGAGTCATCGTAGACCAGATTGATGGTGCGGGTCGGTTCTATCGTTTCCTCTGAAAAAGAGGATTCCCCATAGGCGCTTGCCGGCGCAATGGCAAAAGCCACAAGGAGGCAGCAGACCACCGCCGCTGCCTTCGTGATTTTCCGGATCATCATGTCTTCTTCTTCCTGCTCACCATATAGAAATAACTAACGTAATTATACCATCGCCGGTCTGCCGAATCAATCGATCTTCGACTTGCCAAGGCAGAATGTTCCGGCCGGATGGCGGAACATTCCCCGGCGCAGTAGACGTAATTCCTCTTATGCCCTATTATACACGTTCCGAGTTAAAATGTTTCCCATTTACCGGAAGAATATTGTAGAATATCCGGGGAGGAAAACAAAAATGACTTTCAAAGCAGCGATATTTGATATGGACGGAACGATCCTGGATACCATCGAAGACCTGGCGGCGGCCGTCAACCACTCACTGGACCACTTCGGTTTCAACGGCAGCTTCAGCCCCGAGGAGACCAAGGCCTTCTTCTGCAACGGGGCCAGGCACGCCATTTCCAGCGCCCTTGCAGCATCCGGGGCCATCTCCGGTCATGCAAAGGCTGGAAATAAAAAAGCCGAGGACGATCTTGTCGATCAGGTCCTCGACTATTACAGACCATGGTACGCTTCCCACAGCGATATCCGGACCGGCCCCTATCCCGGAGTCCTGGATCTTCTGAAAGAACTCAGGGCAGCAGGCGTTAAGACCGCAGTCGTCTCCAACAAGCCGGAACCAGCGGTGCAGAAACTCTGCCGGGTCTACTTCCCGGATGTCTTTGACTTCGCCCTTGGAGAGATCGAAGGGATCCCCAGGAAACCGGAGCCGGACATGATCCGACTCTGCCTTGAGAAGCTGGATGTGACCCCTGACCAGGCGGTCTACATCGGCGATTCGGAAGTGGATATCGAGACCGCTTCCGCCTCCGGCCTCTTCAGCATCTGCGTGGACTGGGGCTTCCGGCAAAGAGACGCGCTTGCCGGCGCGGACCGGATCGTTTCCGACTGCCATGAACTGGCCCGGGCCATCCTGTCCTCAGACAAATAAGAATATCTGCCGACGGATAACAGCCTCCTTCATGGGGGCTATTTTTTCTCCAGCTCACCCTTCTCGATGGTCTCTGTCTCGAAGGTGTAGTCATCGTTTTCCGGCGAGCCGGACTCTTTGATCTTCAGGATCTCATAGGTCCCCTTGTCGGTATCGATCTGCAGCTGGTTTTCTCTCTCCACGGGAACGCCCAGCTCTTCTTCCGCCTTGGCGATCATCTTGGTGTCCAGCTTGAGGTATCCGTTCTCATCATTGGCCTCATAGGATTTCCATTCCTTCAGGGCTTTCTCGGAGAAGTTGTCCTGGATCCACTGGTCGTGGTTTCCTCCGTCGGCGCTCCATTCCACCTTATCCAGCTTGATTCCCTCATCGGACAGGGTGTAGTCGATGATGGCTTCGCCGGATCCGCCGGCAACGCTGTAGGCCTTGTCATTCAGGACAACGAATTCCTCCGTGTTGAGATAAACGTATGCCTTGCCGTCCTCGTCGCTGAAGACTTCCGCGTTGGCAAAAGTCTCATCCGTAAGGTATTCTTCATAGGACTTGCTGATCTCGCTGTCCGCCACCTGCTCCATCAGCTCCTTCAGATTGTCTCCTTCCAGCAGGCCGCCGGCGGCCTTGCCGCTATCTTTTTCTTTTTCTTCCTGGCCGCCTTCCGTCCGGATCAGTACGGTCCCGTTTGCTTTCTCAATGACGGTCGCATTGACGGTATAGTCTCCCGGAGCCAGCTCGCAGGGCAGCGGATCCTTTCCCGTGATCTCCGCTTCCATGGCAGGCTCACCACCCTGGACTGCTTCCTCTATATCGGCATCCTCGTCATCCGCTCCCTGGAAGGGAATGAACTCGACCTTGATGGTCCCTTCCTCCAGGGCCGGCTCGATCACTGCCGTCTGTCCCTTCTCTACGGTGAATGCTCCTACTGTCCCGGACATATCCTCATCGGCATCCTCCGCTGTGATCTCCACATTCAGATCTTCGTTGATCACGACTCCGAAGGTGCCGCCGCAGCCGGCCAGTACCGCCATAAGTCCCATCAGAGCCAAAAGTATCACGGTGTGTTTAATCATCTTCGCTGCTTTCATATTTAACTCTACCCTTTCTGTTTGGCAGTCAAACGTTTTCTCTTCTCTTATGATATCACACTTATGCTATAATCAGGGCAAGAGAAATCACACTTGACACAGCAAATGGAGAAGACAAAAATGAAAAAGTTCAGAATAGCGATCATCCTTGCCTCCCTGCTCTGCCTGGCCAGCCTTTGCATGACCGGATGCGGCGGAGAGTCCCAGCAGGCGGAAAGCGATTCCGTCGATCTGCAGGCCGCGGTCGACAGTATCCAGCTTCCCGATGGCTTCAAGCCGGAGATCGGCATCGTCCTCGGTTCGGGCCTTGGCGGCCTTGCCGATGAAGTGGATGTCGCCGGCCGGATCTCCTATTCCGAGATCCCCGGATTTCCCCGTTCCACCGTCGAGGGACACAAGGGAGAATACGTTTTCGGCTATCTGGAAGGAGTCCCTGTGATCCTGATGAACGGCAGGGTCCACTACTACGAAGGCTACAGCATGGAGGAAGTGGTCGCCCCCGACCGGATCATGGCCCTGCTCGGGGCGAAGACGGTCATCCTGACCAACGCCTCCGGAAGCCTGAATCCCGACTTCCCTCCGGGCACCCTGGTCTGCATCAGGGACCAGATCGCCTCCTTCGTTCCCTCGCCTCTGATCGGCCCCAATGATGAAAATCTGGGCGAGCGGTTCGTGGATATGTCGGAGCCCTACGATAAAGACCTGCGCAAGCTCCTCCATAAGGCAGCCAAGGAAGAAGGCATCGCCCTGGAAGACGGGGTCTTTCTCCAGGTCACCGGGCCCCAGTTCGAATCCAAAGCCGAAGCTGAGCTCTACGCCTCCCTTGGCGCGGATACGGTCAGCATGAGCACCGCCTGTGAGACCCTGGCCCTCCGCCACATGGGAGTGAAATGTCTGGGGATCAGCTGCGTGACCAACTTCTGCCCCAACTGCGCCGACGAGAACGTCAATCATGACGATGTCCAGGAAGCAGCCGACCGTCTGGGGGCGGACATGATCCGCCTGGTCAAGGGGACCCTGAGACAGATGTCAAAGTAACGTCTTGGTATATTCTGTACAATAACAAAAGGGCTGCCGCACTGATGCGACAGCCTTTCTTCTACCACTGAGATTATTCTTAATACTTCTTCCCGAATCCGCTGGCAAGGATGGCCAGGTGTTTGGGATGGAGCAGCTGGGCGTTTTTCTTCGCTTCCCATACTTCCGGATACTTCTCGATGGTTCCGTGAATGGATGAGAAGAGCAGTTCCAGTTCCTCGGCGCTCATGCCGCTTGCCTTGATGTGTTCTTCGAAGTCCTCCGGAGACGTCTTGATGTCCTCGGCCATCTTCTTGTACATAGCGGCATAGTCTTCGGAGGTCATCTCTTCGATGCTCTTCAGCTCCGGATGCAGCTCATCCCCTTCCATCTTGTTATCGATCAGGGCTACCACATCTTCCAGGGACATGGAGTTCTTCTCGATCAGCTTCTGCAGCCCTTTGAGAGAATGTTTGGCTTCCTCATGGAGCTCTTCATAGGTTTCTCTTAATTCTTTTGCTTTTTCCTGCATGATTGCACCCCTCCTTTAACTTTTGTCTGATTTAAGTATAGTACTCGAACCGGACAAAAACAAGGGTACTCAACTCCATTTTTATGCAATTATGCATCGTCCAGTTCAGCCAGGTCTTCCTCGGTGAATGTAAGCTCAGCCATCACCGTGTCCTCCCCGTCCGGATTCAGGATCTGTATGGTCACCGCCTCCGACGTGTCCACCGGGAACCAGTATTCGCATTCGATCGATGAGCCGGCGTCGATCAGCTCATAGGCGTTATCCTCTTCGAAGGTATCCGTCTCCTCCTCGCCCCGGGCCTCGATCTCCTGGTCTCCCTGGACTGCCCGTATCACAAAGGACCGGTCCAGGGAATCCTGGTTTTCCGGATCGTCCGTATCACTGTCGTGGGAGACCAGGTCCAGCTCGTTCCAGTAGCTCATGCGGAGGACCAGGTAGTCACCCTCATCCCCCTCTCCGATCAGAGCCTCGTCGACTTCCACGCTGGCCCCTTCATACTCTACTGAGCAGCTGTGGGCGTCCTGATCCACCGAAGCCGTATACTCGTATCCGGACCCGGTGACCGCCGCGTCCTCCTGATAGTAATCCTCCGGACCGTCGGCAGTCGTGCTCCCGCATGCCGCCGCCAGGAACATCATCGTGAAACAGAGGAGAAATACGATCGTCTTTTTCAATTTCATAGGTCTTTCCCTTTCTCTCATGCTTTCGTTTCTTCCAAAGGCTGGCCGGCCTGCCTTTGCTCCTGCTCCCGGCCCGGTCCGATCTTCATGGACAGGGCGTGCATGGGACAGGCCTTGATGCAGTCCTTGCAGCGGATGCACTCGTTGCTGTTGGGCGTCCTGCG
>ODAI010295343.1_pt1 | contig 13328 bp, 8 predicted proteins | sample 1539321 | NCBI WGS metagenome assembly ODAI01 (sample SAMN02144231, study PRJEB22623) | gut metagenome | biome: sheep rumen | host: Ovis aries | place: New Zealand
CATGGCACCCCGCCGCGCACAGTGGCGGGCCAAAGACTATGATATCGTTCCCAACGGAACGGGGCTGGGCGGCGGCAGTGTCCGAATCCACCAGAACGATATCCAGGAGAAGATGTTCGAAGTCATCGGACTTAAGCCCGATGAGGCGCAGGAGAAGTTCGGCTTCCTTCTTACCGCTTTTAAGTACGGCGTACCGCCGCACGCAGGTCTCGCTTACGGCATTGACCGCTTTGCCATGCTGATGACAGGAGCCGAGAGTATCCGCGACGTCATGGCCTTCCCCAAGAACAAGGACGCTGTGGACCTTATGAGCGACGCTCCTAATGTCGTCGATGAAAAGCAGCTCGAAGAGCTCTGCATTTCAATCACAAAGACCGAAGAATAAGAATAAAAACTGCCGGGCTTATGATAAGCCCGGCAGTTTATTCATTTTGATATCGATATTGTCGATCGGATCGGCGCTGCAGACGGTCATACAATATCCGTCCGGCGCTTCGCACTCCCCTAGATAATAAACGAGGCCGCTCTCGCCCGCTGGATAGATTAGACCTGCGTCCAGGTCGGGGCGATAATCGGAAAAGGGCTCTGAGAGACCGCGGCCTGTAAGTTTAATATAGCTTTCTCTGGCAGTCCAGAAGCGGGTGAAGAGGCGGCAGAGCTCAGGTCCGCCTTGAACAGACGAGACCTCATCCTTTCCCTCTGCCGCTTCGCTGCAGATCCGTCTAAGCGCGTCGTTCTCCTGAGGTGAAAAGAAGTGCCGCGCGATCTTAAGAGCGCGGTCGGTATTATCCTGGATCTTCTGAATGTCGATTCCCACAGGCTGCCCGGCAAAGGCCAGGGCCGCATAATCTCCGGAGTGGGAGATATTGTAGTGAAAGTCCGGATAAGCCGGGAAGAAAGGCTTTCCGTTTTCGGAGCGGCTCTCCCCGAGCAGCTCCTCAGGCGAGGGCTCGCGGCCAAGGAACCGTGAAAGGGCGGCGGCAGTCAGCTTCCGGGCGGCGAAAGACGCCGGTTTTCCCGGTACGCTGCAGGGAAGCTCCCGCAGGTCGGTGAGCAGGATATGGATTTTTCCGGTTTCTATTTTATACATAGGATTGATTTGTCAGCTTTTTTCTAAATACTATAGGGTCTGATCTCGCCTTAGTATACTATTGGGGGCGTTTGATTTACAGTCCGTGAAGAAAAACATTTTACATTATCTTCAAGTGTGCTATAATTTCAAAGGTTGTAGGCTTTTTTAGAGAATTTTTATAATTTCTTTATTAAAGAACCGCTGCCAGGAATTGTTAGAAGGAGATGCATCATGAAAAAATCGAGAGCAGTCATCGCGCTGATCTTAACAGTGGTCGTAGCAGGTCTTTTGGCTTACACCGCGCTGGTAGGTCTGGGCGGAGGACACAGAGGTTCTTATCACAACATCAAGCTGGGTCTTGACCTTGCGGGCGGCGCCAGCATTACTTATGAGGCTGTAGGCGAAGAGGCCCCCTCGGATGAGGATATGGCGGATACAGTTTACAAGCTTCAGCAGCGTGTCGACCAGTACAGCACAGAGGCACAGGTCTACACAGAAGGTTCTGACAGGATCAATATCGAGATCCCCGGAATCTCCGGTGTCGAGGAGACCAACAAGATCCTCAATGAACTGGGTAAACCCGGCTCTCTGTATTTTATCAGGCAGACCGACGAGAACGGAAATGAGAACTATTCTCTCGGAGCAGATGAGAACGGCAATTACGGTTATATCCTGAACAAGGATCTCGAGCAGATCATCGCTGACGGCGACGCTGTCCTTCAGGGTACGGACGTCATCGAAGCGCAGGCGGGCTACCAGAACGACAACATGAACAATCAGCAGATCGTCGTGTCCCTGACCTTCACTGACGAAGGCAAGCAGAAGTTCGCGGATGCCACGACAAAGGCTTACGCTGCCGGCGAGACCATCGGTATTTATTATGACGGCAGATTTATAAGCGTTCCCAGAGTTCAGGCCGCGATCACAGACGGCCGCGCGATCATCACCGGAGAGGAGACGATCGAGGAGGCAGAAAGTCTTGCTTCCAATATCCGTATCGGTGGACTTAAGGTAGAACTGCAGAGACTTCGTTCTCAGATCGTAGGCGCCCAGCTCGGACAGGACGCGATCAGGACCAGCAAGACAGCAGGAATGCTGGGCTTAGCGCTCGTCGTGCTCCTTATGTGCGTGGTTTACTGGCTGCCCGGCGTATGCGCCAGCATCGCGCTCTGCATCTACATTTTGATCGTTGCGATCGTACTCAACGCTTTTGACGTGACCCTGACCCTGCCCGGAATCGCAGGTATCCTGCTTTCCATCGGTATGGCGGTTGACGCGAACGTTATCATCTTCGCACGTATCCGTGAGGAGCTTCGCGCCGGCAAGAATGTCAGAATGGCAATGAAGAGCGGCTATGACAAGGCTCTGTCCGCGATCATCGACGGCAACGTCACAACCCTGATCGCAGCAGCCGTTCTCGCGTTCCTTGGATCCGGCACGATCAAGGGCTTCGCCTACACACTGGCGATCGGTATCATCGTGTCCATGTTCACAGCTCTGTTCGTGACAAGACTTCTCATGAACATTTGCTATGCGCTGGGAGCAACAAGCGAGAACCTTTACGGCAAGGGAAGAGAAGTCAAGATCATTGACTTTATCTCTAAGAGAAAGATCGTATTCGCGATCTCCGGAATCATTATCATTGCCGGCTTCGCCGGAATGGCAATGAACGCAGGCGGCGGAAAGGGCGCTCTCAATTACAGCCTTGACTTCGTCGGCGGAACTTCCACAAATGTAACCTTTAACGAGGACATGAGCCTGGACGAGATCAATGATAAAGTCGTTCCGATCATCGCCGAGACAACCGGGGATGCGAGCCCGCAGGTTCAGAAGGTCGCAGGCAGCAGCGAAGTGATCTTCAAGACCAAGGAACTCGATGAAGAGAAGAGCACGGCACTCGCGGTCGCCCTGCAGGATCAGTTCAATGTCGACAAGGACAACATCACTTCCGAGACGATCAGTTCCACGATCAGCTCTGAGATGAAGTCGGCGGCATTTAACGCGGTCATCGTGGCACTGGTCCTGATGCTCGCTTATATCTGGTTCAGATTTAAAGACGCGCGTTTTGGCGCATCCTCCGTCATCTGCCTTGCGCATGACTGTCTGGTAGTGCTCGCGGCTTACGCGATCATCCGGATCAGCGTAGGCAGCACCTTCATCGCCTGCATGCTGACGATCGTAGGTTACTCTATCAACGCTACCATCGTTGTATTTGACCGCGTGCGCGAGAACCTCGCCATGAAGGGATCCGGCGCAAGCCTTGAAGAAGTTGTCAACAACAGTGTCAGCCAGACACTTTCCAGAAGTGTTTTCACTTCCCTGACAACATTCTTTATGGTACTGGCTCTTTACATCTTCGGCGTTGCGTCTGTCAAGGAATTCGCTCTGCCTCTTATGGTAGGTATTGTGGCAGGCTGCTGGTCTTCCGTTTGCATCGCAGGTCCTCTGTGGCATCTGCTGCGCGCCAAGTTCGCTGCTGCAAGTGACAATAAGCCCGGCAGCGGAAGCGGCAAGGGCGGCTCTTCAAACGGCCCCGCCAAGAAGAAGTACGAGAACTCCAAGATGTCCAAGAAGGAGAGAAGACTTCAGAGACAGAAGGAGGCGGAAGAGAGAAATAAGGCGAAGATTACCGTCTGATCATAGTGTACTGACCCGAGGGAACGGATAGATCGTCCGTTCCCTCGATTTTTAACAGTAAATGATCCGGACAGAGGAAAGCGGTTTTGAAGAATAAAAAGTGGATTGTGACTGCCAAGAGGGCGGATTTTAACAAAATAGCAAAAGCCTGCGGGATCTCCCCCGTCCTGGCGCGCCTGATCCGGAACAGAGATGTGATCGGAGAGGATGAGACAGAGCGTTTCTTAAGGGGAACCCTGATGGATCTGCACGATCCCCGGCTGCTCCCGGACGCGGAGAAAGCAGCCGGCCTTTTGATGCAGAAGAGGCAGGAGGGCAGAAAAGTACGGATCATCGGTGATTACGATGTGGATGGAATATGCTCCTCCTATATACTGTGGTATACGCTCAGGAAACTGGGGATCGAAGCGGACGCGGCGCTTCCGGAGAGGATCCGGGACGGCTACGGCATCAACGAAAGGCTTGTGGAATGCGCGGCGAAGGATGAAATTGACACGATCCTGACCTGTGACAACGGGATCGCGGCTGCAGAACCGCTGCAGAGAGCGCGTGATCTGGGGATGACCGTGATCGTGACGGATCACCATGAAGTGCCCTTTAAAGCCGGAGCTGACGGAAGTCGTGAATATATTCTGCCTCCGGCGGACGCAGTTGTGGATCCCAAGATTCCCGAGAGCGTCAGCGGGCAGCCCTCTTATCCTTTCACAGGGATCTGCGGCGCGGTTGTGGCCTTTAAGATATGTCTGCTTCTGGCACAGAAGGTGTGGGGTACGCAAGAGAGCGGGGAATATAAGGACCTGGTCCGGTATCTTCTTCCTTTCGCAGCCCTCGCCACCGTTTGCGACGTAATGCCGCTCAGAGATGAGAACAGGATCCTTGTCAGGGAAGGGCTTGGAGAGATGCCCTTCTCATACAATGCCGGTATTCAGGCCCTCTTAAGAGTGACCGGCCTCACCGAGATGCCGATCACCTGCTACCACGCCGGATTTGTGCTTGGTCCCTGTCTCAACGCGACAGGAAGGCTTGACAGCGCGTACAGAGGACTGGAACTGTTTATGGAGACGGATCCGGTCAAGGCACTGCACATCGCGCAGGAGCTGAAGGACCTCAACGACAGCCGCAAGAGCCTTACGGCGGAGGGGACACAGGCGGCAGAGGACCTGATCGAGGAGCAGAAGATGCAGGACAGACGGGTACTGGTCCTTTTGCTGCGCGGCTGCCACGAATCCCTGGCGGGAATCATAGCCGGAAGGATCAAGGAGAGCCGCTGCAGGCCGACTTTTGTCCTGACAGACGCCGGAAACGGGATCCTGAAAGGCTCGGGCCGGTCTATAGAAAGCTACGACATGTACGCGCAGATGAACGCGTGCGAGGATCTTTTTCTCAAATACGGCGGGCACAAGATGGCCGGCGGCCTTTCTATGAAAGAAGAAAACTTTGAAGAGTTTTCGAGAAGGATCGAGGCCAACTGTACTTTGACCAGGGAAGATCTGCAGGAGGTGATCCGAGTCGATATGGAGCTTCCGCCCCGCTTTCTGGACCTGTCCCTTACGCGGGAGCTGTCCCTCTTGGAGCCGTGCGGCACTCAGAATCCCAAACCTCTCTTTGTCACAAGAAACATTCGCCTTTTGTCCGCCAGGGTGCTGGGCAGGAACCGCAATGTAGTCCGCTTCTCGGCGGAGGATGAGACGGGCGCGAGAATGGACCTGATCCGGTTTGAGGACGCGCAGGCTTTTAGGCAAAACATTGAGGAGGCCGCGGGAAGAGGCGCCTTTGAGGGGCTTCTCAGAGGCTCAGGAAATGTTACAATAGATATGGTATATTATCCCGACATCAATACCTGGAATGGAAGGGAAAGTATGCAGTACATCGTGAAAGATTACAGGATACACAGTTAGGAGACAGCAAATGAAGATCGCGGAACTGATCAGCAAACTGGATTATCATTTTAATACGTTGGCGGGAGAGGTGATCATGGATCCCGAGAGAGTCCGCGCGCTTCGCGGCGTGCAGATCAGCGAGATCGTCAATAATTCCCGCATGATCACGGAGAACTGCCTGTTTTTCTGCATTGTCGGATCAGTCAGAGACGGGCACGAATTTGCGAGGCAGGCACTGATGGACGGCGCGGCCGCTCTGGTCGTGCAGAAAGACCTGGATCTTTCTGACCTCGAGGGGAAAACGCCCGTGAAGGATCCTGTCATCATCCGGGTCCAGGATACAAGATACGCGATGGCTTATATCGCGGCGGCTTATTACGGAAATCCCGCTTCCCGGATGAAGATCATAGGCGTGACCGGCACCAAGGGAAAGACGACCACAACCTATATGGTCAAATCCATCCTGGAAGCGGCCGGCATTAAGACGGGTCTCATCGGCACGATCGAGATCCTCTACGGCGATGTGAAGATTCCCGCGCACAATACGACGCCGGAATCAACGGTTCTGCAGAAGACTTTCCGCGATATGGCGGACGCCGGCATGCAGGCTGTTGTCATGGAAGTATCCTCCCAGGCTCTGATGCTGCACAGGACACAGGGCTTCATTTTCGATATCGGAATTTTCACAAATCTTTCGCCGGACCACATCGGTCCCAATGAGCACAAGGATTTCAATGACTATCTGCAGTGCAAGAGCATGCTCTTCAGGCAGTGCAGGGTCGGAATCTTCAACGCAGATGACAAATACTGCAAACAGGTCATGGACGGCCACACCTGCAGCGTAGAGACCTACGGACTGAGCACTGAGGCTGATCTGCACGCTGAGAATCTGCAGCTGATCAAGGAGCCCGGCGAGCTGGGCGTAGCGTTTGATGTGAAGGGACTTATGGACTTCCATGCGGAAGTGCCGGCTCCCGGCCGCTTCAGCGTCTACAACGCGCTCTGCGCCATCGCGGTCTGCAGACATTTCGACGTCACTCCTTCTCAGGTGCAGAAGGCGCTTTTAAAAGTTCATGTCAGGGGCCGCATCGAGATGGTGAAAGTCAGCGATGACTTCACCCTTCTTATCGATTACGCCCACAACGCCATGGCGCTCGAAAGTCTGCTCTCAACCCTGCGCGAATATGAGCCTCACAGGCTCGTCTGTCTGTTCGGCTGCGGAGGAAACCGCTCGAAGCTTCGCCGATTCGAAATGGGAGAAGTGAGCGGAAGACTCGCGGAGCTGAGCATCATCACGTCGGATAACCCCAGAGATGAGGAGCCGATGGCGATCATAGAAGATATTGTGACGGGAATCTCCCGCACGGAAGGGAAATATGTGATGATCCCCGACAGAAAGGACGCGATCCGCTATGCGATCCGAGGCGGGGAACCCGGAGATATCATCATTCTTGCCGGAAAAGGCCATGAGGACTACCAGGAGATCAAGGGCCACAGATATCCCATGGATGAGCGCGAGCTGATCAGGGAGATCCTTGAAGAAGTCTGAGAAAAGGCTTTTTGAGGACAGCCCTCGGATGAAAAATCCGGAGAATTGACGCTGAAAAAGGCAGAAACGGAAGAGATTTGAGCAAATACGCGGAGATCATTATCGATATCGCCTATAACAAGCTGGACAGACCGTTCACATACAGGGTTCCTGAGAGGATGCAAAGCGTTCTGCGTCCCGGGAGCCTTGTTTTGGTGCCTTTTGGAAAAGCAAACGTAATGCGCAAGGGTTATGTCATAGCCCTCAAGGATGAATGCGGACTTGCACTCGGGGAGATCAAGGAGATCGCGGAACTGCCGGTAAATGACAGCGGCTACAGCGAAGATGACGACGGCGCGGCCGCAGTAGCGCTGGCCGCGTGGATGAAGGAGCGGTACGGCTCCACAATGGCAGCGGCGCTCAGGACAGTCCTGACCTCGAGAAAGCCCGGAAAGCCTGTCATGACACGGGAGATCGAGCTTATCCTTGACCGCGCGCAGGCGCAGGAGCAGCTTTCGGTCTACGAGCGCAAGCACCAGGTGGCGAGAGAGCGCCTCTTAAGGGAACTTATGGACGTCCCCAGGCAGCCTTACAGCCTGATCACAAGCAAGCTTCATGTGACAGCGTCCGTGATCCGGTCCATGGCCGCGGCCGGCGTGATCAGGGTCACCCAGGAGGAGTCCTTCCGCAATCCGGTCTCTTTTGACAGCGCGGTTCAAGACCATAAAGAGCTCAGTGACGAGCAGAGAGCTGTAGTGGACGGCGTTCTTGCCGACTACGACGCGGGAAAGAGCACGGTGAGCCTGATCCACGGGATCACCGGGAGCGGCAAGACAGAAGTGTACATTTCGATCATTAAAGGAATTTGCGAGCGCGGGAAAAAGGCCATCATGCTGATCCCTGAGATCGCGCTCACCTATCAGACCCTTCTGCGGTTCTACCGCCATTTCGGCGAGCGGGTCTCCGTCATGAACTCCTCTCTCTCCGAGAGCGAGAAGGCGGACCAGTGGGAGAGAGCCCGCCGGGGAGAGATCGACGTGATCATCGGCCCCAGAAGCGCGCTTTTTACGCCCTTTGCCGATCTTGGCGTCATTGTCATTGATGAGGAACACGAGGGCAGCTATAAGAATGAGTCGATGCCGAAATATCATGCGAGGGAAGTGGCGCAGGAACTGGCGAGGATCAAGAACGCCTGCGTGGTCCTGGGAAGCGCGACACCTTCCCTGGAATCTTATTACAAGGCGCAGCGCGGAGAGTACAGACTCTATACTCTCTCCCAAAGGCTTACAGGAGGGACGCTCCCCTCGGTGGAGATCGCGGATCTGAGGCAGGAACTAAGAAACGGAAATCGCTCCATTCTCTCGGAGCGCCTGCAGGAACTGGTGCAGGACAGACTCACAAAAGGAGAACAGGCAATTCTGTTTCTCAACAGACGCGGCGTAGCGGGATTTGTGTCCTGCAGGTCGTGCGGCGAAGTGATAAAATGTCCGCACTGCGACATATCGCTGTCTCTGCATCGAAACGGAAGGCTTGTCTGTCACTACTGCGGCTATGAGAGACCGGGAGTGAAGGAGTGCCCGTCCTGCGGATCCCCTTACATCTCGGGCTTCAGAGCGGGAACAGAGCAGATCGAAGAGCACCTTAAGATCCGGTATCCCGGCGCCCGGGTGCTGCGCCTGGACGCGGACACGACTGCCAGAAAAGGCAGTTACGACAGGATCTTATCCTCTTTTGCCAACCGCGAGGCAGATATCCTTGTGGGAACACAGATGATCGTGAAGGGTCATGATTTCCCCGGCGTGACGCTGGTCGGAATTCTGCTTGCGGACCTGTCGCTGTACGCGGGCGACTACCGCGCGGCGGAGAGAACATTTCAGCTGCTGACACAGGCAGCCGGAAGAGCCGGTCGGGGAGACGTGCCCGGCAACGTCGTGATCCAGACCTATCAGCCGGAGAACTATGCGGTGCAATATGCGTCCGAGCAGGACTATGAAGGCTTCTACAATGAGGAGATGCGCTACCGCTCGCTGCTGTTGTATCCTCCGGCCGCGCACATGCTCTGCGTGCAGCTGCAGTCTGAGAATGAGGACTCGGCGGAAGGGCTGGCCGGGACACTGAGGGAACTGTTCGTCAGGGACGATCCCGAGGCTCTGGTGATCGGTCCGGCCAAGGGATCCCTCACAAAGATTCGCGACCAATACAGATATGTCATCTATATCAAAGATGTAAATTATGATAAACTGATTAGATGTAAAGACCGCGCGGAGGCTTTTATTGCCTACCTTATAAGGATCGGGAAAGATCCGCAGGTCCAGGTTCAGTTTGATTTTGACCCGGTGAGCCCCTTTTAACGCAGGCGGGAGTGAGTTTCCCTGCGAGATCTCAATAAAAGCAGGGCGGCCGGACAGAAATAGAGAAAGGCGGAAGGAATATGTCACTTAGAATGATCAGAGAATTGGGAGATCCGGTCCTTGAAAAGAAAGCAAAGGAAGTGAAGGAGATGACTCCCAAACTCAGACAGCTGATCGAGGATATGAAGGAGACCATGTATGATTCCGACGGCGTGGGCCTTGCCGCGCCGCAGGTCGGAATGCTCAAGAGGATCGTTGTGATCGATGTAAGCGCCGATCAGGATCAGCCCATCGTAATGATCAACCCGCAGATCGTCGAGCAGGACGGCGAACAGGTCGGATGGGAGGGATGCCTTTCCGTCCCCGGAAAGAGCGGACAGGTCAAGCGACCCCGCCATGTAGTCGCAAAAGCGCTCAATGAGAATATGGAGGAGTTCACCGTAGAAGGTGAGGACCTGCTCGCGAGAGCGATCTGCCATGAGCTGGATCATCTGGAAGGACACATGTACGTGGAGCTCGTCGAGGGCAGACTCTACACGAACGAGGAACTGGACGAGATGTTCGCGCAGGAGAGCGAGGAAGAAGCGGAGGAGCAGGCTTGAAGATCGTATTTATGGGAACGCCGGATCTCGCGGCGCAGGTGCTGGATACTATGATGAAGAACGGCTGCGAGGTCAGTCTTGCCGTGACGCAGCCCGACAGACCCAAGGGACGCGGCAGGGGCGTGATCAGGACTCCCGTTCATGAGTGCGCGGATCGCTGGGGAATCCCGGTCTTTTCTCCGGTCAGAGTAAAGAATCCGGATGCGGTGCAAAGGCTTCGCGAGGAGGCGCCCGACCTTATTGTCGTGGCGGCTTTCGGGCAGATCCTGAGCAAAGAGATCCTGGAGCTGCCGCGCTATGGCTGCGTAAATGTACACGCCTCACTGCTCCCCAAATACAGAGGGGCGGCGCCCATCCAGTGGGCAGTAATAAACGGCGAGGAAAAGAGCGGCGTGACGATCATGCAGATGGACGTCGGACTGGACACGGGAGATATTCTGCTGCAGGAAGAGATCACTCTGGATCCTCTCGAGACCGGAGAAAGCCTTTATGACAAGATGGCAAAGCTTGGCGGCGACCTTCTTGTCAGAGCACTGCCTATGATCGAGGCGGGAACCCTCACGCCGGTAAAACAGGACGACGACGCTTCCTGTTACGCGCCGATGCTCAAAAAAGAGATGGGCAATATCGACTGGAATATGCCGGCAGTGAAGATCGAGCGGCTTGTGCGCGGCCTCAACAGCTGGCCAGGCGCCTATACCTTCCTCGGCGGCAAGATGCTCAAGATATGGGGCTCATCTGTTTCCGATAAGGAAACAAACGGCGCCGCGGGAACAGTGGCGGGCACAGATAAGAAGGCAATCTACGTAAACTGCGGCGAGGGCGTCCTGGCGCTTAATGAAGTGCAGTACGAGGGAAAGAAGCGCATGAGTGCCCAGGCATTTCTTCTGGGCGCGAAGGTGGAGCCGGGGCAGATGCTCATGGCAGAGCGCTGACGATAAACAACAGATTCATCGACATAGCGGCAGATCTGTGCTTTTACAGCTCCGCCGCTTTCTATTTTGGAAGGCCATGCAGAAAAAATCTGCCGGCCGCCGGGCAAGGAGCGCGGATTTGAACAGATTGGGCGAGAGAGAAGCCGTCCTGGAGATACTCACAGGGATCAGGGAAAAGGGAACATACAGCCATATCGCGGTAAAGGAGATGCTGGACCGCTGCGAGCGGGAAGGCATGGACCGCCGGCAGCGCGCTTTTGTAAAAAGACTGACGGAAGGCGTCATCGAGCGCAGGATCGAACTCGACGAAGTGCTGCGCAGATATGCGAAAAAAGGAGCCCGGATCCGGCCTGTGATCAGAGATATCCTTCGCATGGGGATCTTTCAGATCCTCTATATGGATTCTGTGCCGGACAGCGCCGCGTGCAATGAGGCCGTCAAGCTCACCAAAGCCTGCGGCAAAAAAGAGCTGTCCGGATTTGTAAACGGTATCCTGCGTACTGTCGTGCGGGAAAAGGAAGCTGGGGTTCTTTCTGAGGAAGCGAAGACTGCTGACGGGATCTCGCCCGTTCAGTCGATCTCCCGCAAGTACTCCATGCCGGAATGGATCGTGAAAATGTGGCGGGAGCAGCTGGGAGAAGAGGAGACGAAAAAGCTTCTGGCGGCGCTTTTGGAAGTCAGGCCTGTCTCAATCCGATTTGACGACCGGTGCGAAGCGGCGAGAAGAGAGGAGATCCTCGCGCAGATGGCTCAGAGGGGCGTTGAAGTCCGAAAAGGCCGCTATCTGTCTTACTGCTATTTACTGTCGGGCACCGACAGTATCGCGGAGCTCCCCGGATACAGGGAGGGCGCCTGGACGGTGCAGGATGAGAGCTCCATGATGGTGGCCGAAGCCGCGGGCCTTAAGGGCGGGGAAACCGTCTACGATGTGTGCGCCGCGCCCGGCGGGAAATCCATGCACTGCGCTTCAAAGCTGATCGCGGCAGCTGCCGGGGAGGAAAAGCCCGGCATAGTGCACGCTTTTGACCTCAGTAAGGCCAAAACATCGCAGATCCTTAAAAATGTGCACAGAATGCATTTGAGAAATGTGATCGTCGGGCAGCGGGACGCGCTTAAAGCGGTCCCTGAAGAGGCGGGTAAGGCGGACGTTCTTTTGTGTGACCTTCCCTGTTCGGGACTCGGCGTCATCGGACGCAAAAGGGACATCAAATATCACGCGTCGCCGGAGACGCTCGCAGAGCTCGCCGCGCTGCAGAAAAACATATTAAGGAGCGCGGCGGGGTATCTCAAAGAGGGCGGAGTCCTGATCTACAGCACCTGTACGATCAATGAGGGAGAGAACGGGGAGATCGCGGCATTTATAGAGAAAGATTTGGGCTTTTGCCCTGATCCTTTAGAGCCGTATCTTCCTAAAGAGCTGCCCGGGATCAAGGGCGGTCAGCTGCAGATGCTGCCCCATGTGCACGGTACGGACGGATTTTATATCGCGAGATTTGTAAAGAAAACTTGTTGAGAATCATTCTGAGAGGAAAGTCAATGCAGGAGCCGACGTTAGATCTTAAATCCATGACAATAGAAGAGCTCACCGCGATTATGAAGGGAAACGGGTTTCCCGCTTTCCGCGCAAAGCAGCTCTACAGATGGATGCATGTGAGCCTGGTGAGAACTTACGAAGAGATGACAAATATCCCTAAGGCGATGGCGCAGCAGCTTGAGACGGATTATCCCCTGACGACGGTCCGCATGATCGACCGGCAGGTCTCGAAGCTTGACGGGACAGAAAAATATCTCTTTGCCATGCGCGATGATTCCCTTGTTGAAAGCGTGTTTATGCGCTATAAGTTCGGAAACAGCGTCTGCATCTCCTCCCAGGTGGGATGCCGGATGGGATGCAAGTTCTGCGCTTCCACGCTGGACGGGCTCTACAGGTCCCTTGCGCCGTCTGAGATGCTCGAACAGATCTATGAGATCACCAGGGTGACCGGCGAGCGCGTCTCCCATGTGGTCGTGATGGGGACCGGTGAGCCCCTGGACAATTATGACAACCTCGTGCGTTTCCTGCGTCTTCTCACTGATGAGAACGGACTTAATATCAGCCAGAGAAACGTCACGGTTTCCACCTGCGGGATCGTCCCCAGGATCTATGATCTGGCGAAGGAAAAACTGTCTATCACACTGGCGCTTTCTCTCCACGCCGTAACAGATGAAAAAAGAAAAGAGATAATGCCTATCGCCAATCAGTACACGATCGCGGAGCTGATGGAGGCGGGCCGGGACTTTTTTGAAAAGACCCGAAGAAAGGTCACTTTTCAGATCAACCCGA
>ODAI011635837.1_pt1 | contig 13328 bp, 10 predicted proteins | sample 1539321 | NCBI WGS metagenome assembly ODAI01 (sample SAMN02144231, study PRJEB22623) | gut metagenome | biome: sheep rumen | host: Ovis aries | place: New Zealand
GTCATTTCTCTTGACATAGCCGCGAAGGCCTCTGCGCTTACCAACCATTTTCTGAAGGCCGCGGCGTGAGTGGTGATCCTTGGGATGAACCTTGATGTGCTCGGTGAGCTCACGGATGCGCTCTGTCAGGACAGCGATCTGAACCTCGGGTGAACCGGTGTCGCCTTCCTTGCGGGCATATTCCTGCATGATAGCGGTTTTCTTTTCTTTGGAAATCATTTTTATTCCTCCTGTTATTTGTCATTCACCAGCAGCTGTGCGAAGGCCGGAGTGTCCGTTCGCAAAGCAGCGGCACATTGTATCTCGTCGGTGTGCGGATACACACGAACCACCGTATAGTAGCACATCTTTTCAAAAGTGTAAAGAGAAATCTGAAAAAAGAACTCTGAAAATCAGGATAAAAATCCGGACAAAAATCCGGACAAAATCTGAAGAAAGAAATCAGAACCGGAAATCAGAAATCCCTCTTACAGCTCCTGTACTCTGACATGCCCTTTTTCTGATCAAAAGGGGATTACCTGCAAAAAGGGAATTACCCGCAAAAGGCGCGGCAGGGACACAGACAGGCAGAAGGCCGTTCCTGCCCGGCTCAGATCCCGTGGTATTCCCTTCCCGCCCGTATATCCTGCTCCATAGTCCTCTTGAGCTCATCCACAGAGCTGAATTTCATCTCGGGACGGCGGTGGGTCAAAAGCCGGACTGTCGCTGTCTCACCGTAGATATCTCCTTCAAAATCATAGAGATAAGTCTCCACGGTGACCCTTTTTTCCTCAGAGACAGTGGGCTTGACTCCTATATTGGTCATGCCGCAGTATTTGCGGTCTCCGATCAGGACATCCGAATAATAAACGCCGAAAGGCGGAAGGAGTTTGTCCTCGGGCGGTGTCTGGTTGAGGGTCGGGATCCCGATCCGTCTGCCCAGGGCTCTGCCGTGCACGATCGTCCCGCGGACCATATAAGGTTCTCCCAGATAACGGGCCGCGGTCGTGACCTCGCCGGTCTGGATCAGTCTGCGGATCAGGGTCGAACTGATGATATTGTCATCCATCACGACTTTCTCGATCTTTTTGGCCCGGAAACCGTATTCCGGAGCCATTTCCTCGAGAAGGGCGAAATTTCCGCTCCCATGATTGCCAAAGGACAGATCCGGTCCTGCCGCGATAAAGCGGGCGCGCAAGTGACTGCAAAGGAAGCGCTTGACAAAATCCCGTGAAGGTGTGGCGGCAGACTTGGCGTTAAAAGGGAATTCGACCAGGATGTCGATCCCCATTTTCTCGAAGATCTCCCTCTTCTCTTCTTTGGTCGTCAGCATCTTGGGAGAGCCGAATCCGAAAAATATCTCCGGATAAGGATCAAATGTAAAAACCGTGGCCAGAAGGCCTTTTTCCTTTTGATCCAGAAGCTCCTCCAACAGCCTGCGGTGGCCCAGATGGATGCCGTCAAATTTTCCGATCGAGACAGCCGTCTCTCCCGGGCTTACAAATTCGTTTGTATCTCTGATTATCTGCATAGCAATCCTGCTCTGATGAATTTTCCTGTGCTGTCTGTGTCACTGTTTCACCCATGAAGTTCTATCTCACCCCTAAAGCCGTAAAAATATGGGTTCACTCCTGTGGAAGAAACATTTTGTATGCCTGATAACGGCCCCTGCCTTTCCGGTCCGGTCCGCTCCTGTACAGGCCGAAGAACCTTCCTTCTCTGTCATACATACGGATGACCTGCTCACGGGGGGCAATCCCCGGCAGGCTGCTCCGGGCTTCCTCTCCGCCGGAGGATTTACTGGCCGGGGAACCTGAGCTTCCGGTTCCGCCGTCATCCGGCAGACCCGTTCCGGCATCGTCCTGCCTGACGGCGCCTGCCGAAGGGCTGCCCAGCGGATCCTCGTCCGGCTTCAGGAAACGGATTTCCCTGACCGTGAGGACGTTGCCGTTTTTCAGAAGACGAAGTGCCTCATCTGTACATTCCGCCGCGGGCAGGTCGGCAAAAAAGCTGTCCACGGGCCGGATCAGCCCCGGAAGCTTCTCCGATTCTGTCTTTGCGATCCGCTCGACCTCATCCAGGGTCAGAGCTTCATCGAGCGTGAACTGTCCGACCCGGGTGCGCAGCAGGGACTGCATGGCGGCCCCCACTCCAAGGGCGTTTCCCAGATCCTCACACAGAGTCCGTATATAGGTCCCTTTGGAACATCTGACCCGCAGCCTGACAAGAGGAAGGTTTACCTCTTCAATCTGCAGCGAATAGATCGTGATACGCCTGGGTTTTCTCTCCACGGTAATACCCTTGCGCGCCATATCATAGAGGCGCTTCCCGTTCACTTTGACGGCTGAATACATGGGAGGTATCTGCTCGATCTCACCTGTAAAAGAGGAAGCAGCAGCCAGGATCTTTTCAAATACGATCCGGTCCTCTTCCTGTGTACATCCGGAGATCGGCTTATCACTAAGCAGTTCCTCCGTACCGCCGGCGATCCGCTCATCACCAAGAAGATCCTCCGTACCGCCGGCGATCCGCTCATCCTTCAAAAGGATTTCCCGGATCCTGTCTTCCGGCACCTGAGAGAGAATCTCCCCGCTCATATCCTGTGTGTCGGTAAGGACTCCCAGCCTCATGACGGCCAGATATTCTTTCTCCCGGTCCGCGATCAGCTCGCAGATCCGGGTCGCGTTTCCCAGGCACATGGGGAGCACGCCTTCGGCATCGGGATCGAGGGTTCCGGTGTGGCCGATCTTTCTCATGCGCAGGATCCCGCGCAGACGGGCGACGGCGTCACTGGAAGTATAACCCTTTTCCTTATAGATTGTCAGCATTCCATGATGCATAAATCACCTTTTTATTCTTCATTGCGCAATACCCGGGTAAGGTTCTGCCGCTATACGCATCCCGGGGTATGGCTGCACTTATCTCTGTTTATGATTCCGGCAGACTGCTGTCCCCGGCAGCCCTGAGCTGGTCTCCCGCCATTTCCACCATTTTGAGGATGGAGGTCGTGATATCCTGATCCGCGCCGACAGTGCAGCCGCTGGCGCGGACATGTCCGCCGCCGCCAAAGCTTTCGGCGATCACAGACACATCGACGATCCGGTTGGAGCGGAGGCTGACCCGCCACTCTCCTCCCTGGCGCTCATGGGCAAAGATCGAACAGTCCGCTCCGGTCGTAGAGACAAGCGCGCTGACGATTCCTTCGACGTCTTTTCCGACACCCCCCAGGGACTGGATGGCCAGGCGGTCCAGTTTGCTGACGATGCAGCGGCCTCCCAGACAGCTTTTGGATTTGGACAGGGCCCTGCCCAGTATTTTCTGCTGTACCCAGGTCTTTTCAAAATAGACCTCGCGGACGATCGTTGGGAAGTCAAAGCCGAAGGTCATGAGAAATCCGGCGGTCTCCATGGTTTTGCGGGAAGTATTGGAAAAGCGGAAGCATCCTGTGTCCGTCACCATTCCCACATAGAGAGCCTGGGCGATCTGGGCATCGATCATGTCGCGGTCGATCACTTCGAAGACAAGCTCACAGGCACTGCTGGAGGCCGCGTTCACATAATTGATCATCGCGGAGCCGGGATTGCTGGCATGATGGTCTATGTTGATCGTTTTCACTGCTCTGTCAAACAAAGCCTCGGCACCGGATATACGGTCTTTTGCGGAATCCAGCACAATAAAGGCGTCGTAGCGGTCCACATCCGTCTGAAAACCTGAAATGATGGTATCTGTCGCGGGGATATTTCTGTAGAATTCCTCCCGCAGTGATTCCAGAAAGACGTCGACCCGAGTGCCGGGCATGGACTTCCTCAGGAAGAGAGCCAGCCCCAGACAGGATCCGGCACAGTCCCCGTCGGGGTTCTCATGTCCGCTGATTCCGATAGTGCGGCATCCTTTCAGTTCATCTAAAATCCGCATTTTCCTTTTTCCTTTCACAACAGACCATCATGACATCGTGACTGCACCATTATAAAAAAGCACAAAAAATCATTCGGATCACTCCGGGCACTGCTTTATTCGTTCTCCGGCTCCTCAGTTTCCTCAGCCTCCTCGTCCCCGCGCAGTTCCTCCGCGAGACGGTCGGCAGCCCTCACTTCATCGATACGGCGGCTCATTTCAACGCCGTAGGCGATCGAATCGTCCAGCAGGAATCTGAGCTGGGGTGTGTTGCGCAGGTTGACTCTGCGCGCGAGTTCACCGCGGATAAAGCCGGATGCGCTGTTGAGCCCTTCCATGGTATCCTTTTTCTTCTGCTCGTCTCCATAGACACTGACCCAGACCTTACAGGTCTTGAGATCCGGGGCCACCTCTACCTGCAGAACGCTGGTCATGGGGCTGACCCTGGGGTCCTTGATCCCGCCGCGTATGATCTCAGCCAGTACGCGGTGTACTTCATCGTTGATTTTTCTGTTTTTTACACTGTTTTTTCTCATATCTCTTCTATTGTTTTTTCAATCAATTATCTTTTGACCCGACTGTCTTTTTAAAAATTGTCTTTTTCCAATCTTTTTTTCATGTAAATATTTCACAATCGATTGTTGTCCGGTCAATTGTTTTTTATCAATTGTTTCTTGATCAATTGTTTTTTGAAATATCTGTTTGAAATGTCTATTTGGAAAAAAGTATATGGCGGCCGCTGTGAAAAAGAATCCGGCTGGAGATCGGCTCCCCAGCCGGTTTCATAGCGGAAATCGTAGAACTCTGCGGTTTTACAGAGCTTTTTCCAGATTATTTATACTGACTTGCGCCCGTGATCTCTGTTTCTTTCATCAGTCCGGGATGATCAGTCTCTGGGAACCTCGACGAGATCATAGGCCTCGACAATATCATCGACCTGCATCTTATCGAAGCCATCGAATACAAGACCGCACTCGAAGCCCTCGCGGACCTCCTTGGCGTCGTCTTTGAAACGCTTCAGGGAAGCCAGGCTGCCCTCGTAGATCAGCTCGCTGCCTCTCTTGATCCTGACTTTGCAGCCGCGGCGGATCACGCCGTCGATCACCATGGAACCGGCGATGTTTCCGACGTGGGATGCCTTGAACAGCATACGCACCTGGGCATGGCCGATGACGCGCTCCTCGTAAATGGGAGCCAGCATGCCCTTGAGGGCCGCCTCGATGGCGTCGATCGCCTGGTAGATGACCTTGTAGAGGCGGATGTCGACATGCTCCTGGTCGGCAATGGATTTCGCCATCATGTCAGGACGCACGTTGAAGCCGATGATGACCGCGTTGGAGGCAGATGCCAGAGAGACATCCGACTCTGTGATATTGCCGACACCGGCGTGGATGACTTTGACGACAACTTCCTCGTTGGACAGCTTGAGCAGGCTCTGACGCAGTGCCTCGACGGAACCCTGTACGTCTGCCTTGAGGATGAGGTTGAACTCCTTGAGGTTGCCTTCCTTCATCTGGTTGAACAGATCGTCCAGGTTCATGCGCATTCTGGTCTCTTCGATGAGTTCCTCCTTGCGCTGGACCTTGTAGGTCTCCGCATAGGACTTGGCTGTCTGCAGGTCCTCGTGGGCCAGGAATACCTCGCCTGCGCTGGGAACATCGGACAGTCCGAGAATCTCGACGGGATGAGAGGGCTTGGCGACTTTGACACGTCTGCCCTTATCGTCGATCATGGCCCTGACCTTGCCGGAGCTCGCGCCGGCGGAAATGAAATCTCCGATGTGGAGCGTGCCCTTCTGGACGAGGACGTTGGCCACAGGGCCGCGGCCCTTGTCGAGCTTGGCCTCGAGGACAAGACCTCTGGCCTTGCGGTCGGGATTGGCCTTGAGTTCCATGATATCCGCAGTCAGGAGGATGGTCTCGAGGAGGTCCTCGATGCCGTCGCCTGTCTTGGCGGAAACTTCTACAAATTCTGTGGAGCCGCCCCACTCGGTGGGAATCAGCTCATATTCGGTGAGCTCCTGTTTCACGCGCTCAGGGTTCGCTCCGTCCTTATCGATCTTGTTGATCGCGACGACGATCTCGACCCCTGCCGCTTTGGCATGGTTGATCGCCTCGATGGTCTGAGGCATGACACCGTCGTCCGCCGCGACGACCAGGATCGCGATGTCTGTGGAATTGGCCCCGCGCATACGCATGGCAGTGAAAGCCTCGTGTCCGGGCGTATCCAGGAAAGTGATGTCCCTGCCGTTTACGGAGACCATATAGGCACCGATCGCCTGTGTGATACCGCCGGCTTCCTTTCCGGTGACATTGGTGCTCCGGATGGCGTCCAGAAGGGAGGTCTTGCCGTGGTCGACGTGGCCCATGACGCAGATGACAGGAGGACGGGAGACCATCTCGGCCTCATCCTCTTCATCCTCGCGCAGGAGTTCCTCGATGACATCAACTTTCTGCTCCTTCTCGCAGAGGATCTCATAGCCCAGCGCGATCTCTTCAGCTTCTTCATAGCTGACTTCGCTGTTGGGGGTCATCATCTTGCCCTGCAGGAAGAGCTTCTTGATGATTTCGGCAGCCTGAAGGTGCATGCGCTCGGCGAGGTCACGGATCGAGATCTTCTCAGGTACAGAGATGGTCTTGATCTGCTCTTCAACGGGAACCTGTTCCTTCTTCTCGGGACGGTTGAAACGTCCGGGTTTGTTCCTGCGGCTGTTCTCTTCCTCGTTATAGATCTGATCCTTTCTGGATCTGCGGTCTTTGTCCTGATGAGGCTGTTTCCGGCCTTTGTCGCCGCCGCGTCCCGCAGGCGCAGGTCCCTGTCCGGGACGGCCTCCGGCTCCGGGTCCGCCCTGGCCGGGTCTTCCGCCCCGGGCATCATTTCCGCCTCGTCCGCCTCTGTTGTCAGCACCCTGGCCGGGTCTTCCGCCTCGTCCGCCTCTGGGCGCACTGCCGCCATCGCGGCCTCCTGCACCCTGACGGCCGGGCTGATCTGCGCGGGCACCGCCGCGCTGCTGTCTGGAGCCGCCTTCTGCTCTGCCGCCGCGGGATCCCGCGTCTTTCTTCTGAGGGGCAGACTGGGACTCAGCCTGAGGGGTCTTCTTCTCGGAAGCTGCCGCTTCGCGCGCAGGCTCGGGTCTGGCCTCGGAAACAGGTGCGGGTGCCTTAGCCTCAGAAGCAGGCGCAGGTACAGGTGCCTTGGCAGCCTCGGCCTCCTTAGCTGCCGCCGCTGCCGCTGCCGCTTCCTGAGCCGCCGCTGCCGCTCTGGCTGCTGCCGCCTCTGCCTCTGCCTTTTTGACATTATCGGCTTTCCTGGGCTGCTGCACAGGCTTATGGAAATCCACTTCCATCTGAGTCTGACGGATGGTGGGTTTGATCAGTTTATGGACAGGAGGTGCCTGCGTGCGGCCGCGTCCCGCGCCGCTCTGGCGCCTGCCGCCGTCGCGGTTCTGGCCTGCGGGGCGCTCGCCCTTGCCGTCATTGCGCTGCCTGGGGCGTCCGCCGCCCGTGCCGCTGCCCGCAGGACTGCCGGCTTTGCCGCCGCGTGTCCCGCCGCTGCGGAATCCGCCCGCGCCGCCGGGATTATACGCGCCTGATCCGCTGGAATAAGCCCCGCGCTGTCCGCCCTGCGTGTTACCGCCGGTCACAATGATGATTTTTTTCTTCTTCGCAGGTTTTTTCCCATCGGCTGCCGCCTTTTTCGCGTCTGCACCTGATGTCTTATCTTCTGCCACTGTTTTCTTCCCTTCACTATCTCCAGGCGATGTCATATTCGCCGCATTGTCTTTCTCATTATTTCTCTCATCAAATTTATCAGATACCAACTCGACTGCGCCCTCCTCATTTTAAAAATCCGCTGGCCGTCAGCGTTCTATAGTCTTTTCTACTCCCGTATGACCGTCTGTTCCTGTCGCAAAACTTTCAGCCGGTCAATCCTTTTTATATGATCAGGATAATGGCGGCCTTAAATGCCGTTTCCTGTTATAGTCACTTCCATTTCCCGAATCATCCGCCGCCTTCCGGCTCTCCTTGTTCTTGCGGACTTTCTTTTCTCTGTTCTTATTCTCTTTTTCCTTGTTATCTTCGGGAAATATCTGAATATCAGGGGATCCTCTCTCCGGCGTCTCATCCGTAAGGCCGCGGACTGATGTCTGGCCTGTTTCCCCTTGAATCAAAGCACTGCTGTCCGGAGGTTCCACACTGTTGTCCGGAGGTTCCACGCTGCTGTCCGGAGGTTCCGGATTCACCAGGTCCAGCTTCTTCAGCAGGCTCTGCGCGAAGCCTCTGTCCGTGACTGCAGCACATGCCCTCGTTTCTTTGCCGGCCGCGCGTCCCAGCTCCTCTTTCGTGCCGTAAAACCGCAGCGGGATATTGTTGTGGCGGCACTTGTCCGTGAACTTCTTGACTGTGTTCTGCTGCGCGTCAGCTGCCAGGATCACGACACGCGCCTTCCTGCTTTTGACAGCCTCTTCGACAGAAAAGCCTCCTGTCACCAATTTTCCCGCCTTTGCGGCGAGTCCCAGAAGGGAAAGTACTTTATCCTGCATCCTCCCCTCCTATCTCCGTCTTCAGACGGGCTGCCGCCTCTGCGGAAACTTCTGTGCGAAAAGCTCTCGCAAACCCTTTTTTCCTGACCGCTTTCTCCAGGCAGGCGGGGTCATCGCACAGATATGCTCCGCGGCCGTTCGCTCTGCCTGTCCTGTCCGCATGAAGGACTCCGTCCTCAGTCTGGACAATGCGGATCAGTTCTTTCTTTGGTTTGATAGTACCGCAGCCGATGCACGTCCGCATCGGAATCTTTTTAGGCATGTTACGCTTCCCCATCCAATGACACGAATCCAATGACACGATTTACAAAAGTTTCTTCACCCGGATTTTTCTGAACCGTCATTCTTCCTCAACAGTGATCTCTTCCTCTTCAGATTCCTCTTCAGATTCCTTTTCTTCCGCCTCTTCGGCAGATTCTGAAGCAGGGCCGTCTGCGGAACCGGATTCCGATTCCTCTGATTCAGCCGCCTCCTCAGCTCCGTCTTCTATGACGTCTTCCGCAGCAACGTCTTCCGAAGCGGCGGCCTCATCGCCATAGGCCTCATCGGCCTGCTCGTCCTCGTAATACTCGCCCTCATATTCTTCTTCGTCCGAATCATCCTGGTCGATATAGTCATCATATCGGAATCCGGGAGCATCCTTGGCCTGAGTCTCACTCTTGATATCGATCTTGTAGCCGGTGAGACGTGCAGCCAGACGAGCGTTCTGTCCTTCTTTACCGATTGCCAGCGAGAGCTGATAATCCGGGACAACGACTTTTGCGGTCTTCTCCTCGGGATCCGCGAACACAGCGACGACGTTGGCGGGGGAGAGAGCGTTCTGGATGAAATTTCCGGGGTTCTCGTCCCATACGACGATATCGATCTTCTCACCCTTGAGCTCTTCCACGATATTGTTGACACGCACTCCGTTGCTGCCGACGCAGGCGCCGATCGGATCGACATTGGGGTCGTTGGAGCGGACTGCGATCTTGGTGCGGCTGCCGGGCTCACGGGCAATGCTCATGATCTCGATAACTCCGTCCTTGACCTCGGCGACTTCCTGCTCGAAGAGCCTGCGGACCAGGTCGGGATGTGTGCGGCTCACCAGAATCCTGGGGCCGCGGTTGGTGGAGCGGACTTCGAGGACAAAGACCTTGATGCGGTCCAGGGGCATGAGCTCCTCACCGGGAACCTGCTCTTTTTCATTGAGCATGCCGTCGGCCTTGCCCAGGTTCACACTCACGTTCTTGCCGATGTAGCGCTGTACAATGCCGGTGATGATATCACGCTGTTTCTTTATATAATAATCGTAAATTACGCTTCTCTCTTCTTCTCTGATCTTCTGCATGATCACGTTCTTGGCGATCTGCGTGGCGATTCTTCCGAATCCGCGGCTGTCAATGTCGACACAGACAGTGTCCCCCACCTTGGCGGTGGGAACGATTTTAACCGCGTCTTCAAGGGAGATATCCTCGAGACTGTCCATCACATCCTCGGGAAGCTCGACAACTGTCTTCTCCGCATAGCAGGAGAAATCAAAGGAGTCGCGGTCAACCTTTACCTTGATGTTCTCCGTCCTTCCGAAGTGGCTCTTGCAGGCAGTCATCAACGCGTTTTCGATCGCTTCGAAAAGTGTGTCGCTGCTTATATTCTTTTCCTTTTCAAGGGTGAGAATGGCCTCTTTCAAATCAGTGTTCATACTGTCTCCTTTTGCTAAAAAGCTGTCTGTCCATCTGCCCGGGCCGGTACTTCAGGCCATACGGGCGATTTAAAATAATCCGCAAATGTCAGTTCAATCCTGCCTTTACGTCTGTCCGCCGCCGTTCCGTCTGCCTGCGCATTTCATCTTCACAGCGCAGTATTGTATTTCATGAGGACCGGTGCGGCAATGAAAATCAAAAAATCAAAAATCAAAAGCGAGTCTGACAGACGCGATCGCCGCGCGTTCCAGGCTCAGTCTGATTCTGCCGTCTTCCCGCTCCGGCTCTGTCTTCAGGTCCGGCAGGACCTCTGCAGGAGCTGAGGATCCACAAGCGTCATCGGTCTCCTTTGCCGCCGTAGATGTCTTCTTCTTTTTTCCTTTACCTTTTCCCTTTTTGGGGGCAGGCGGGTCTGCGAGTATTTCGATCCGTTCAGAGTCAAACCCGGTCAGTTCCCCGCGCAGGTCTTTCTCTCCCAGATCCGCATGGGGTTTATAGAGGTGGATCTCAACTTCTTCCCCTATGCTCTGCTCCAGATGACGGTCCTTTGTGAGGCTTCGTCCAAGACCCGGACTTGACACGATCAGGGTGTAGGGATCCCTGATAAAATCGGCATTATCAAGTTCGTCGGACAGGATGCGGCTGACGCTTTCACAGTCGTTGATCGTCACGCCCCCCTCCTTGTCAATATAGACATTGAGGAAATATTCCTGGCCTTCTTTCACATATTCAACATCATAGATCCAGATGCCGAACTGTTCCGCGATCGGGGCAGCAATGGCCTCCGCCCGCTCTTCATACTGCTGTCTTCCGGATATCCGGGAATGATTATCTTTCATACCTGTGGTTATGCCCCCTGTTCACAAACATGTATGAATTAACTGTGCATTGTCCCGCGTATCCCACGCTCCCGCAACGCATTCTTCATAAATATGTCGTGACTCTCATTCTCAATAAGAATCATCAGACTCTCATTCTCAATAAGAATCATTAAAAAGAATAATTAAAGCATTCAAGACTCCTGTAAAACGCAATAGAAAAAGTGGACTTGCAGGCCCACTTTTTAAAATTCACTATATTCAATTCTTCACTATTGAAGCCTGCATTCTACAGTACAGTATATGGTAAGCATATTACATTATCATCATTATTTATGCTTTATAACCTTTGATACCATAGCACAGTTAAAACCAAAATGCAAGGGCGGATTTCGTTTCTGCCCTGTATTTGGCTGTAAATCCACGGTTTTTTCCCTGTTACCGCCCGAATTGTCAGTTTTCGGCATCGCCGTCACCGCGCAGTCCCGGTCTCCGTGTACGCACGGGCAATAGCCTGCCGGACTGCGTCAGCACCCGGGCAATAGCCTGCAGGACTGTGTCAGCACCCGGGCAATAGCCTGTCGGACTGTGTCAGCACCCGGGCAATAGCCTGTCGGACTGTGTCAGCACCCGGGCAATATCCAGCCGGACTGCGTCAGGCCCGGAGATTGGCAGGTCAGCAGCGCATGGGCGTCAGCCGGTCAGTCAAGCTTCTCCCCGCATTTCGGGCAAAAGTCGAAGTCCTCATCTGTCTGGTAGCCGCAGGAAGGACATCTGCGGATCTTCCGGGCATTCCCTCTCCCGCTGATCAGTCTCAGATCCTCCTGACGAATCTGCCTTCCGGTCCCCTGCTCGATCTCCCTTCCCGCTTCAGAATCCAGCTCATACAGTGTCCCGCAGCAGGACATCTGCACATAATATTTCCGTCCCCACCTGAAACAGGGGATAAAAAACAGGAGCAGCTGATTAAAAGTCACAAATACCTGATATCTTCCATAGCTGCCGCACTGGCTGCAGATCACCAGCTGATCTGAAGAAATCTCTTTTTTGCCCTGCGTGATTCCTACCATTAAAAACAAATCCGTCACCTCCCGGGCCTCCGCAGCCCGCCTTATGGGAACACAGGATCCTGCTGCGGATCCATTGTTCCCCGCACATGGCCCCGCTGTCATTCCCCGGCAAAGCAGAAAAGGAACAGCAATCTCTTTACTGCATGGGCGGGTATTAAAAAAAATATCAAATTATTACATTTTTTTCAGAACATAGGGATTCCCTGATTTCAAACAATCTTAGTTTAGAGTATAATAATATCGGTGGTATTCAATAGGGGGATTACTGCCTTGCAAATCTTTTTCACGGGTTCGCTTCACTGTTCGTTCCCGCCGGACATCCGGCAGGAGAACAGCAGCCTCCTGTCAGAGATCTGCAGATAGAGAATACAACACTGCTGCGTGTTTTGCACATCTTTTCCGATTATTTCTCTATTTTGATCTTATTCCAGAAAACCGGTCTGTTTCCGCCTTCATCCTGTTGTTGTTTCAGAAGGCTTTTCCGGTATTTCATAATCATAATAAATAATCAACAATAAATAGGAAGATAATTCAAAAAAGGATATTCAAAACAAGCTGCCGGTTGTTGTTTTCCAGTCTCTCCGTTTCCGGATTCGGAGAAAAACAGGGGTATTTTACAGGGGTATTAATCCGGGTAATAATGCTGGTGCAGCTGTCCTGTTCTGACAGTATATGAAAAAAGCAGTGAGCCAAGCGGCCGCACAGACGGACGTGCTCGCACGTCCGGATGCGCGGACATTTGGCGAACGCCCAAACACGAGGAAGGAACCATTTTGCATGCCAAGGCATGCAAAATGAGCGGAATCCGAGTGTTTGGAGCATTGCGGGAGCGCCCGCGGCGCGGAGCAATGCGCAGCTTTTTTCATACGTCAATTGTGATGCAAAATCATGGAACTGAAGTATGGCAGTATATATATTATCTTGAAAAGTCTGCTGTCAAACAACTTTTGTCGTCAGAAGGGGCATCTGCAAAACTTTTTCTTTTTTTAAGGAGGGGCCAATGGCTAAATTCAAAAAAGTGCTGGTTGCCAACCGCGGTGAGATCGCAATGCGTATCTTCCGCGCGTGCCACGACCTGGGGCTGCAGACTGTCGCGATCTATTCTGCCGAGGATACATATGCGGCATTCCGTACAGCGGCGGATGAGTCTTATCTGATCGGGAAAAATGAGAGCCCGCTGGGTGCTTATCTCAACATTCCCAGAATCATTGAGCTGGCCAGAATGCACGACTGCGACGCGATTCATCCCGGTTACGGTTTCCTGTCAGAAAACGGAGATTTCGCGCGTGCCTGTGAGCAGGCCGGTATCAAATTCATCGGTCCGAAGTCACAGATTCTGGAC
>ODAI010403941.1_pt1 | contig 13326 bp, 3 predicted proteins | sample 1539321 | NCBI WGS metagenome assembly ODAI01 (sample SAMN02144231, study PRJEB22623) | gut metagenome | biome: sheep rumen | host: Ovis aries | place: New Zealand
GGCTATTTCTATATTATGATCCTCACATATCTTTCTCAGCGTATCGTATTCCGCTTTACGCCAACGAGCTATTGCGTCACGTCCACCGCCGTATCCCATTTCTTTCAAAGCCTGTGAGATACCGTTCTGAACTGGAATACCCCGCTTGTAGTGTCCGACAGGGATATAGTCGATGTGCAGGTGCGGAGTTGCTTCGTCCATATGCAGCACAGCATTGAACACCCTGAAATTCGGATTACGCTGCTCAAAACCGTTCATATACTCTGTGAGACATTCCCGTGCAGCTTCACTGTCGGGACAGCCAACACCTGTATCATCTTTTGTCCCTATCTGTACTACATCTTCGTAAAAGCTCTTTCGCTTATCGGGAGATTCTATGACATTCTGGGAATATGTCCTGCCGAACTGATATTCATAATAACTGCCGGGTATCTGCCTGTCTTTGCGTTTCTGTCTTGAATTGTACTCCTGCACAGCATCGTCAAACAGGTCTTCATATGCCTCTTTTATAGGCTTCTGAATAAACACCACATTATCAGGTGTTCGTGTTCGGTCAACATTCTTCGGAAAGAATGTTCTGTTGTTATGTGCAAGGCAGCCTTTGCCCTGACATAACGATAATGTTTTTGACATAAGATCACTTCCTTTTATTATGCTACATAAAATGCAGCAAGGGTATTTTGTATCTTTGCATATAATTTTGTATTGTTTTCCATTATTTCCTTTATGTCATTTTCTTCCCCGTTTGTCAAAATATCAAGATAGTATCTGCATTGTTCAAGCTCGTTTATCGCCATACTGAACCTTTCATCACATTTATCCTGCAGTGGTGACAAAGGTGCATATGTGTGTATGTAGTATTCAAGCAGCCTGACATATCTGTTCATCAGAATAAATGCCTGCCGTTCCTTTTCTTTATATGCCTCTCGCTCTGCCTTTTTCTTCTGTGCTTTATTGACTTTTGCCTTTATTTCCGATATGCTTGTATTCGGAATAATTATACCGAAATCAGATGCTATTTTCTTTGCACTTTCTATAGGTGACATATCAAACAATATCTCTGCGAGTTTTATAACAACACCATGTACACCGCAGGAAAAGCAGTGGAAATTGTTCTCATATATGTGCATACTCGGATGTTTATCCTCATGCAGCGGACACATACACTGTCTGTTCCGCACTTTAAGCCCGTACATCTCGGCTGCGGTGAGTATATCTGCATTTTCCTTTACTATCTCAAATATATCCATTATGCGTACTTAGCTCCTGCTAATGTACATTTATCTACATCAAAAAGATGATCGTTGAGACGGTAGCTTTCCTTTTTACGGTTACCTGCTCCACTGTTGGGCTGTACCGGGATAAGGAATATGCAGTTCTTTTTAAGAAGGATATCGAGTGCATCATAAAGCTGTTCTTCACTGATCTTCCTCATAAGCCGCTTTACTTCGTGCAGCGATATTATTCTATTTCCTGTTTTTACAGACAGTGCTGTCATTTTATCAAGAAGCCGCTTCAGTATATCGTTGTAATTATCCGCACACATTATATGCAGATACTGCTTACCAAAATACTTGGTTATTTCAATAGCCGCTTTCATCGTATCTCCTGTGATACAGTTATCTTCACCGCATAAGTGCAGCAGTCCTGCTATACGAAGTGTTTTCCCCGCTAATTTGCTGAAATAATCACGGTGGTCTGCAAGTGCATTGTTATCAGACATCTGATACTCTATCTGATCAGCATACTGCTCAAACATATCTGCCGCTGCTACTGTAAGGTCTATTATTTTTTCATCATCGGCGGGCTTTGAAAGAAGATACGATACCAGCATTTCATACTGACGCAGTATCTCCTGTGCATTGAAAGGATAATCCGTAACCAGATGCCGGGTGCCTATCAGGGTATCTGGAGCACAGTACAGAAAACGCTGTGCAAGCCCTCTGCCGATAAACTGCCTGTTTGTTATAACATCATTCAGTACATCCGGCTGAGCACATATTCCGAAGGTGAGCAGCGGATGCTGTAAGGCTGTACTTCCGGACTTTCTTACTATCTTTACAGGCTCGCCGTCATATCCAGACAGGAATATATTCAGATTCACCTTATTCCCGGTGTACATTCCCGATATTACATCGAACACACCGCCTTCGGGCGAGATTATCGCCATTTTCTCATCCGTGCGGAACATAAGTGCTGCCAGTGCTTCGGGAGTAGCATCTGTTGTTACAAGATCGAGCTCCTTGACTTCCTGTAAAGAGTTTATCTGACTGTGTATCTCCCGTATTTTGCTTTCGTCTGCGCCTTTTTCAATAGCTTTTTCAAGCTGTATCTCCAATGCTTTCTTACGGCTCCTGTACATCTGCACATCTGCCATATGAGCTGTGTTATAGTCGTTCATATACTTGTACACAGGTTTCATCGCCATTGAAAACACCGCAGACTTTCTTTCTCCCGGCGGAGCGATCATCAGAGTATAAAGATTCATCTCCTCGCTCCAGTGCTCCGAGAACCTCACCTTTGCTTTACCCTGCAGGCACAGTGAAAGCACCGACAGCACCATAGCGGCGGGAATATCCGGCAGCACCTGTGTAGTTTCGGAAACATATCTCACGAAGTTCAGCAGTACAGGCGGGAGCTGTTCAATTGGAAACGGTGGAAGGGTATTGACCTTATCAAGCGGGATCGGAGGAATATCTTCCTGCATCTCCTGTATATCGGGAAGATTATCCATTACATTTGTATCGTCCATATCATCACATCCTTCTTAGGAATTTTTGTTACGGCTATGATAGCAGATATACCTTTGTTTGTCAAATTCGGAAATTGTAAAAATGAGTGTAAAGGAAAATACAGCGTGAAACACTTTGATCTGAAATGATACGGAATTTCATATTAAATTCATAAAATCGACGAGTTTCTAAACAAATTATGAATTTCGAGATTTTGTTGCTATTGTATATTTATGATGAGTTTTTCGCACATCTGTTTATGTATATTTGACATTAAACAAGGGTATGCAGTGCAAAGCGACATCTGCAACGATATATTTCCATTGGCCCCATTGACCCTCATTGGCCCGCCATTGGTCCAAATACAAAAAAGCCCACAAACAGCTATATATAGCCATTTGTGAGCTAAAAAATATTCCATTGGCCCATTGACCGCGATTTTCGGAGAATTGATTGTATATTTTTCTTGATTTTATCCTTGTACAGTGATATAATCTATATAATACTTTACAAGGAGCCCTTATGAATAACAACGAGATAATTCTATATACCACTGCTGATCATGATATTACTCTTGAAGTGCATACAGACGGTAATACTGTATGGCTCAACCGTAATCAGCTCTCCCGGCTTTTTGACCGCGATATAAAGACAATAGGCAAGCATATCGGTAACGCTCTTAAAGAAGAACTGGTAGACGATGATTCAGTTGTCGCAAAATTTGCGACAACTGCAACTGACGGAAAAACATACCAGGTCGAATACTATAACCTCGATGTGATAATATCCGTCGGATACCGCGTTAAGTCCCGGAGAGGTGTTGAATTCAGGAAATGGGCGAATAAGGTTCTTAAAGACTATATCATAAACGGATATGCTTTAAATAACAAACGCATAGAACAGATCGGACAGGTCATACGCATAATGAAGCGGGCAGAGAACCGTCTTGATGCAAAACAAGTTCTCTCTGTTATAGAAAAATTCAGTGCTGCTCTCGATCTGCTCGATGCATACGATCATCAGACTATACAGAAACCCAAAGGAAATGCTGCCGTATATGTTCTTGAATACGATGAGTGCCGCAAACTGATAGATGAAATGAGATTTTCATCTGAAAGCCCGCTATTTGGCAATGAAAAGGATGATTCATTCAAGGGCAGCATTGCAAATATATATCAGGAGTTCGGCGGTGTGGAGATATATCCGTCACTGGAAGAAAAAGCTGCTAATCTTCTTTACTTCATAACAAAGAACCATTCCTTCTCCGACGGAAACAAACGCATAGCAGCAGCTATGTTCCTGTACTTCCTTGATATGAACGGAGCTCTGTTCCTTGATGAAGGCAAAACGGAGAAGGTCATAGCCGATCAGACTCTTGCTGCACTGACTATTATGATAGCGGAATCACAGCCAGCAGAAAAAGATATGATGATAAATGTCATCATGAACTGTATAACAGTCAGTATATAACAGATGCCGACAAATGTTTGTTTGGAAAAACAAACACACCTGTATATCCCGGAGAGAATATGCAGGTGCATTATTTTCGTTATTCATTTTTATTCGCCGACGAAGTCGGAACGCCCTCGGAGAGCGCCAAGTACTTGTGACAAACCGCTATTGAGCGGTGGTTGCCGTGTGACCTTCGGGGAACAAGGCAATGTCACAAGTACTATGGCGTTACTAACGGCGAAGCACGTTAGTAATCGCGGCTGCTCCGCAGCCGTACAGCAGCACAGAGTGCCGTAAATGCGTTAGCCTAAATAAGTCCAGCTGTTATAAATCCTACAATAAAGTATGGCTCCCCTCTTTCACTTATTTCCGAACAAACCACATTTTTTATATCAGAAGGAATAGTCTTGCATCTTTGTGAGTACCTGCCGTTACTACAAAGGAAAAAGTAGCTTTCGGTATATTTGCATTTACAGGTAACTCAAGATACTTTGTAATAGTTGTCTCATAAGTACTACCTGTTCATTGAACGGCAGCATAAGTAAATTCATTTTAAGCACTCACCTTCACGCCCAGTGCAGAAACGCTCATCGTCATTACCAGTGCCGCAGCGGCAGCCGACAATGATCTTAAAACTTGTTTTTCATTCTTTTATCCTCCTTCTGGATATGGCCTGCAGCGGGAGCATGAGCCCGCCGCAGGGTCTGTTTAACTAATATAGATGTCACATCAATGAAGTATCAGCTTTCGTCGTCGTCTCCCTTCACCCTTAAGCGCTCGCGCCTTGCCAGGAATATCACGCCCAGTGCAAGGAACCCTGCAAAGACGGCGGATATTTCGGGGAGGTGCACTCCCGTGGGGATACTGGTGTTACTTGTGTTTGTTACAACAAGGGTCGTATCTCCGCTTATGCTGAATGTATAGGAGCCGTTGCTGCCTGCGGTCTCTTCTGCATCGCCGAGCCTGAAGGACTGCGTATAACCAGTTGCTGTTTCTTTGATGGTCACTACTGCCCCCGCGGGTACGGTGAATACCGCCGTACCGTCGTGGCGCAGGGTGAATTTTCCTCCATCCGCCAGTGGTGTCTGATCTTCGCCGTTCTTTTTCCACTGGTATGTGGTGCCGGTTGCTGCATCCTTGACGCTGAATGTAAATTCAAAGTCATGGGATTTGTCACCGATGTTGCCGTCTACTATTTTTTGGATGGTGAGTTGGGAATTGGCTAATGAATTTGGTACGCTCAGAGTATAAACGTACTTTCCGTCGGTTGTTTCCACAAGCCTGCCGCTCAGTGCATCCTCTTCATCGGGGCCAAGATCCCTGTAATGGCCGTAACCTTCAGACATCTGCAGTACAGGCTTTCCAAGGGGAGTGAGCTTGAACACAACTGGCTCTGTAAGAAGACTATAGCCATTGGGTGCCTTTATTTCCTTCAGGAAATAATAGGTATCGGATTTGCCTGTCTTGATGGTCCTGCCGCTGTTTCCGCCGCATACTGTCAGTGAACCATCGGCACTGGTGATCTCAAGGTATTCAAAGCCCTTCAAAGGGTTCTTGTTCATTGAATAGCCGCCGACTGTGTCGTTTGTCTGCCTGTAAAGTGCGAATACAGCACCTGGGAGAGGTACCTTTTGGCTATTCGGATCATTTTTGTCAAATATGTCTCCGTCAAACTTGTTGATCTCGAATTCAAATGGTTTGTTATAAACATCTATGAATGCGGATATACCATCCATTTTGCCCTGGGTATCTGCCCACATTTCGTAGGTGCTGTTGCCGAGGGTGCCTGACCAGTCGCTGCCATCGGATTTCTTAAGTGTCACCGTATCGTCGGAGTTCACTGTAAATACGAGTTCCTCTGCGAGTCCCACATATCCCTTGGGAGCCGATGTCTGAACGAGCTTGTAGTTAGTGTTATACTCAAAATCGTACATTACAGTGACCATACCTTCGGAATCGGAGGTATAAGTCCCGTCATCTACTTTAACATACTTGCTGCCATCATACTTATAAAGGGTGAATATGCCGTCATTCAGGGGGGCTTTGTTTTCAAGATGGTCATTGTTTATACGGATGTTTTCCCACTTGAACAGGCGTATCTTTATACCTCCGTTCCTTGTGTTGTAAATGGTGTCGGTACGTGAAGAAGAGCGCTTTTCACCCTCACCGTAGGTGGCGATGTATTCTTCTGAATGATCGGTGCTGTCGGACTTCAGCGTATAGGTAAGTGTCTGTTTGTCACCCGATTCAAGAGGAGTGAATATCAATGCACTTGTATTTGTCACATAGCCTTCGCTGTCCGTTTCGGGTTTGCCTTCTGTAATCTCTACTTCCCTTACGGTAAAGTTATCGAGGGGATTTTCGTCACCCTTTTTATATGTGTCAAGATTTTCCCAAAAATAGTACACCGATTTATCCGAGGCCGTTATCTGTCTGAGAGTGTTTGGGACAAGAATCGGATCATCCGTCGGATGAGTGGGATCCTTATAATAGACCGCACAGTAAACCGTATCGTGGGATTTTGTAAGCTTGCTGTCACTCCAGTCCTTTTTGACAGTAAGGCCATAGCCCTTCTTGTTGTTGACGAGCATTTTAGGATCTTCGGCGGGAACTACATAGCCTGTGTTTTCATAGGTGTATGTGATGCCTTCATCGGTGTTAGTATATACTGTATATGAAGGGATGTTCTGAGTTTCGCCCTCAATGATCTTATCACCGTAAACCATTTCATATCCGTCGTGGTTCGCGCCTTTGGTCTTGTCAAGGCCGTAGCCTTCCGCATCGTCCTCATCTATCCTGAACATCTCATCCGAGACAAGGCCGGGGATGTAAACGGAGTAGCCTGCGGGAATATTTGATATAGTACCATACGGGCCTGTCTGGAAGGTGATATCATCGGATGTAAGACCGGCTTTCTCGCCTTTCTTGATGGAGGTGACGTTTTCAGCGGAATACACATATCCTGTGGAAACAAAGCCCAGCTTATCAGAATCCCAGCGGCATATATTGTCATCAGGATCACACACATAGTAGTTATAGTAATCCGCTAAGGGGATGGAATCCTTATCAACCGACTTTGTGGACAGCCTCAGTCTGAACTGGAATGTGCCGTCACATTCGGGATACTTTATTTCAGCCCCTGTTTTATCCGTAACCTTCTTTGTCACCTTCAGGGTACGCACCATATTGGCATTTACCACATTGTCAAAGACGATAGTCGGTCTGTCTTCTGCGGACACAAGGTTGGATGAATAGCTGCGCAGTTTCCTGCCGTCTACTTCCACTTCCTCAAAAAAGGCATAGGTTTCACCGGTTTTATCCACCGTGCCGTCCGGGTTTTCATGGTTTATTACTTCCTGGCCGTTTATCTTAATAGTGGGATAGACGTTTTCATCAACGGCACATTCCACAAGGCGGTATCGCTTCGTTTTATCGGGGAAGGATATCTCCACCTTCTTTGTGGGATTTATGAAGTATACGTTTTTAAATGCCTCTTCTTCGGAAAATCCAGGTGGCCGGTACTTGGGAGAAAAAGCAACATTGGTTTCCGAGTTCTGATATTTAACATACACATTATTATCGTCATTGGCAAGCTGGAGTAACTTAATACTTCCATCGTCCTGTTCCTGCTCGTACCATATCTGGAAGGGGTATTCCAAAAAATCCTTGTCCAGCAGGGCAGCACCATCGCCTGAGATCTCCTTGCCTACCACAACGTGACCGGGTGTAACAGAGGCCAGATTAAAGCGCATTTTCAGATTGGATGCATTACCGCCTCTCTCCATATAGAACACTCTCATGGTGTGCTTTGAGTAATCCATGAAGACGTTTTCACCATCTGCAAAATACTGTGAGAGGTATGCATCTGTTTCGGCCGGAGTGTAACCGCGACCCTCATAATTCTTTTTAAATATTTCTCTGAGCGTGGTTTTGCTCTTCCGAACATTGTTGTCATTATGCTTGTCGGTTGTGTCAAATGTTACCTCACCGGTCCTGAAGTTTACGCTTCCAGCAATTGCTGAATGAATACCGCCAAGATCAAGAACAAGCTCATCATCTACATAGAGCCAGAAATCATCATCACCGGCAAACTCAAAGACTATATCATGTCCCCATGCATCAAGTCCGCTGACTGTCTGAGTAAAGCTTGCCTCAAGCTCCATTCCGAAATAGTAATTGGCTTCTTTTTTAACAGTGTATTCGCCATTTTCGGAACCGTCAAATTGTATCAGATACAGCTTTTCGTATTTTCTCGGGTCTGATTCTTTAAGTTCACCGGAAATGCCATCAGTACGATTAGCAAAGTTTGAAAATGTATTTATACATTTTGTTGAGATTTTTTTGGGGTCTATCCAGTCATATGGAAAAAACTGTCCATGCTTTTGAGTAACTCCTGGGTTGGTGCCTCTTTCATGTGTTCCCAGTTCCTTATAAACCGTAAAATCCGTGCCGGCAGCTGCCCCTTCGGGTCGAAGAGTTGCAAAATTCTGGCAACTGTCAAACTCATAGTATCCGCTGGAATCATACACGCTCTGAAGGAACAGATGGTTTACCTCGTTCGCACTTTCGAAAACCTCTTTAAAGCTGGTACCATTGCCAATTTTAATTGTGGGATAGCCATCAGCCCCGATATCTGTAGAAAGCAGTCCTTTTACTTTTCCGGTACTACCTCCGAAGTAGTTTTGTGTAACTGTGGAATAAGCAGAAGCGCCATAATCAGTTAGATTACTGCATCCAAAGTCGATCATTTTCATGGTTATACCATGCTGGGTATTATCCACAGTTTCTACCGTATGGAGACTACCCGTCTGATTGAGTTCTTCCAGTGTAGCAAAGTACAGTGGAACGGATGCCGACAGGGCACAGGGAATAAAAGCGGTGTTATCATCATTAGCCTTTATGCCGATATTTGCACTCTTGGCAAAATCCCAGGTGAAAACCTCCGAGTAGTATTCGCCGTTCTTTCTGCCCGGCATATTTAAACCCTTTGTATTTTCAGAGAGCACCTGCTCCTCCGGCAACATCTGGGGCGCAAAATACATATCGGAATAGGCGCTGTACAGCTCATAATACCAGGTGGGAGTGCCGTCAGCGTTCTGATACTCGATAAAAGTCCATTTAAGAGAGTCCGTAACGTCACCGAGCCACATGATTTTGCCGCCTGAAGCATAGCACTTGAACATAGCTCCGTTGGCATCAAGGGCATAGATGTCATAACGCTTGGTGTCTTCGTTCCATATACGTGCGTAAACGATTACTTCCTGACCGTTGACTGCCTCCGAAACGCTGATGCGTTTTGCTGTATAGATAACGGATTCGTCTATATTGGCAAAGTCAACAGGGGTGAGCAAGGTGTCAGCCTTCGAGCCGTCTGTGGAAAGCCCAAAGCTGCAATCTTCGGAATCGTCTGTCTCACTGCAGCAAATATAGTATCCATCAGCAAAAAGGCGGAATTTGCCTGCTTCTGTTCCCGTACCGGGTATTACCTTAAACTGAGTTGCCTCTCCGCTATCTGTCACAAGTGACTTGACACCGGCATTATCAACTATCCTCAGATTGCCCGAGCCCGATGATAATGTGTATATATCCTCCGTTACTGCGTGGAAAGTCCAGCGGGTGATCTCACTGCCCTCGTCCACAAAGTAGCTCACATCAGTGTTCGTTTCACTGTTATATGTTACAAGCTCCACCAGAGAATGGGCAGGGTTTTCTGCCATAAGGGCATAACCATAGACATCACCGTCATTATAGTTCATCAGACCGTAGGTTCGCCCGTCTATGCCTAATTTATCGGATTCCGCAGGGATGTTAAGATTAAGCCAAACAGTGTTTTTATCGTATCCGGTTGCTTTATTATATCCAACAATTTTATTATTGCCATTTGTATCTTTATTATCTGCTATTGTTACCCACAAAAACCTACCTTTGTTGGTGTCGGGATTAGATGCATAAAGATATATTTGATCGGAACTATCATGTTTTTTTATGTTAAACAGTGTTTTACTGCTTTCGTTATCAGCAAAACCAAGTCCCGATCTGTCATTATTGTTAGTACCACCATTTCCATACGTTCCGGCAAAAAACATCTGAAAGTATTTTTTTTCATTGTTTTCTTTTACATAAATATAATACTGGTCGTTCTTTGGGTTATCTTTATCCTGTTCAAAATATAGTTTTACAGGATCAGCGTTTGAAGTTGTAGCTAAAATATATGGACGATTACCCTGATCGGATACTGTTCCGTCAATGAATGTAAAATAATATGTGGTTTTCTTAGAATTAGTACCGTCTATGCTATTAATAAAACTTACATCAAATCCATCATAATCATCCTGAGAACATAATTCGGCTATTCTGCCCAAAAAACCCTTCTCTGCAGCAGCCCCTGGCCCCTCAACAATTTGATAAACACTGAACCCCACGGCTTCAAAACCGATCTTTCCGTCTTCAACGGTAAAATCGGTTATTTCTTCTTTTGTCATATCATCTTTGATATGGTACAGGAATATCTCCCCATCCGCAGTGATGCGAGGATCGTTTATCTCTACATGGATGGGGCGTTCTTCGCCGGGCTGGTATTTCCGGTCAGCAGCAGTGTTTATCGTCTGCTGCTCATAAGTGCCATCTGCATAGCCTTCGGGAGCCTCGCCTGTGAAGCTTTCCCCGGGGTAAGCTGCCTCGGCAGTGCCTTCGGAAGTCTCACCTGTGATGCTTTCTGCAGGGACGGTGCCGTCCGTAGCTGTATTCTCTGCGGCAGTGGTCTCCTGCTGTGCCTCGGTTTTCTCGATAATGCTCAGATCGTATGCCGCAAGGAGAGACTTGTCCTCGATGTGCTCGTCATACTCGCCTGCGAATGCGCCTGTTACATCTATGGCCTGACCCTGAGCCGCCTTAGGCATCATGCCGTCCATAGTGACGCTCTTGCCGCTTTCCTCGCCGTCTACATTTATGTCAAGGCTGGTGCGGCGGAAGCCTGTGTCCTTGATAAGGGCGATAGCATTGACGCCCAGCCCTACGGGGCACAGTCCCTCATTCTCGGTGATATCGGGGATGAGGACGATGCTTGCTTCATTGTTGTAAACACTGTAGACGGAAAAATTCTCGCGGTCGTCAAGCTCTGCACCTTCGGCTACGTTCGCCATTATCCACAGCTTGCCCACGGATGCGCTGTCAGTTACGGTGAATCCAAAGGCATTTTCGGTCTCAAGTCCCTCTGTGAGGGCGTTTATCTCCATGGGAGCAGCGGAGATGCCGCTGTCGCTCAGTGCGCTGAATACGGAAAGCTCCGTGGTGCCGTTGTTCTCGCTCAGAACGGTGTGCAGCGCGCTGCCGAAGCCGTATACCGAGAAGGACTCGGCGGCAAAGGTGATCTGCGCATCTGCGGCAGAGCCTATCTCCACCTCGGAAGCGCCTTCGTCATCTATATGCACCACTTGGAGAGCCTCGGGAGCCTCTGTTGCATCGTGAAGGTCTGCGGTGACGATAACGGGAGTCTGAGGCTCATACTCGATGCCGTCGCACATTATGGCGATGTCAAAGAAACGAGTGTAGCAGATGTAGTCGTCATCTGTCCAGCCCAGGGCATCGGCGGTATCATCAAGATAATAGTCCGCATTCTCCTCGGAAACGGAAAGCTCTGCGCCGTCGGGGATGCCCGCACCCTTGTCGTACTTGACGGTGATGGTGTATTCATTTTCGGCGGATACCGTGAGGATGTTCAGTGAGATATTCTCGAAAACAGCGAATATGCCGTCCTTTACCGTGAACCTGATGGCAGTGATATAGCCGTTGTCGATGATCTTTTCGCTGGGAAGCAGTGTCATGTGCTCGGTGCCGGGCACGAAAGCCATGACGGAATATGCCTTGTCCTCGGGAACAGGCTCGGAAAGGGTATAGGTGATCTCCGTCTCGTAGTCGGAAACGGTGACATTATGATATTTTTCGCTGAAAAATCTTGTGCTGTAGATGCTGACAGTCTCGCCGTCCTTGATGTCAAAAAGGGAGCGGCGCGCGTCATATTCATCCAGCACATCAAGAGTGAGCTCGATGTTGTTGGCATTCTCGGGGAGCGAACCGTACTCGGCACCCTCGCTGCCCTCATCGGGCTCGCCTGTGCACATCGCACCTGTGAAAGCGGTGGCAGTGGCCTCGATGCCGAGATCGGAATAATAGTAGTTCCTGTCGCTGCTGAGGATGGATTCGTCGGGCTTTACGCTCTCGGGATCGGTCCATACCACGCAGAACATATCAAGCTCGGGGAGTGTGGCTCTGAATGAAACGGACTTCACATACCCGTATTCGATAACGGGAGCATCGGTGCTTATCTGTGTCCAGACACCGCTCTGCACCGTGTAGACAGCAACGGATGACGCCTCCTCCTCGGGAACATCCTCGGTGAAGGTGTATTTTACCGTAACATCGTTGGAGATAGCAACTACACGATGATAATCATACTCAAACTTCATGTTGTACGCGCGGACGCACTTCACCCTGCGGTCAACATCGAGCTGATAGATATAGTCATCGACACTGATGGCATCAGCTACAAAGGACACGTCCTGCTTTGCGATGTCCGTGCCGTCGTCGAGTATGTACATGCCGTTGTTCACGGTGAGGGAGATATCGGTATCGGTATCGGAGCAGCTGAAGTTGTTGTCGGTGAAGATGACATCCGCTTCGTCGGATACTGTGGTGGTCACAGGGGCGGTAGTTTCGCTTTCGGACTGCTCGCTGCTCTCTTCCTCGGAGGTTGACTCCTCCACGGAGCTCTCTGTGTCGCTTTCGGTCTCATCCGTGTATTCGGTGACCGTCTCGCCAGATGTCTCCGATGCATCCGTATCTGTGCCCGCAGTCTCGGGCGTGGTCTCCACAACGCTTGTTTCCGTCTCGCTTGACGGCATTTCTTCGGAAAATACCGTCGCGGCGGGGAACAGCGCCGATGAGAATATGGACAGCGCCGTGATGCCGCTGATTATCCTCTGTCTGACGTTTATTTTCATTATCCTTTTCCTTTTCTCTTTCCGGCATCTCCGGCCGGGATATCTATATAAGAATGTAAAAACTTTTGTATTGGAGCGATCCGGGTGATGCTCCGCCATGATGGTCAACATTGATGTGTGATTGTCTCCTGAAAATGGAGACA
>ODAI011705481.1_pt1 | contig 13325 bp, 10 predicted proteins | sample 1539321 | NCBI WGS metagenome assembly ODAI01 (sample SAMN02144231, study PRJEB22623) | gut metagenome | biome: sheep rumen | host: Ovis aries | place: New Zealand
CGACATCGCCGTGGCCACCAACAGCGGCCAAATCAAGACCGGCTCGTTGAGCCGCAGCGACCGCATGGCCAAGTACAACCAACTGCTCCGCATCGAGGAAGAATTGGGAGAACTTGCCTCGTATGGCTACAAGAAATTGAAGTAATTGAGCTTCAACATTACAAAAGCAAAGAGCCTACTCATTGGGTAGGCTCTTTTATATTAATGACGCGAACAATTATCCATGCTGCTTACTATTTCACTCCACCACAACCATTTCCCTCTGCTGCTTTTCACTTGCAGTAATTATCAAGGTGTATATGCCTTTGGAATACCCATGCGTCGGAATGGAAAAGGACTGCCTTGTCGTGTTGTAGGAATAAACCAACCGCCCCATCATATCGTAGAGCCTAATGGAAGCCTCTCTATCCTCAGTAAATTGGATGTTGATTCTATCTTTGGCTGGATTCGGAAACACTTCAACAAATTGGCTATCAGCAATTTCATCCACATACCAAGTGCCGCAAGCCGAATTGATTTCGGCATCCAGCCAGTTGAAACGGGCATCCAGCCAGTTGCTCATGTAGGTCAGTTGGTTCGCATCGACGGTGAAAGCTGGCCATGCCTCGTGCTCGCGGTCGTAAGCTCCACATTCAAGCAAGGCATTGTATTGGTTTTGAACCAAATGCATGATATGATTCTTATTCAGTATGCTGTTGCGCAAAGTGTTGTAGCGTATTTTTGCCGAAGCCACATAACCATTTGTGTTGCAGTCGTTTATCAACCTATCAAAAAAACCGTTGCTCATCAGTCCTTCTGCATTGTGAGTCTGGTTTCCTTCCGTGTTCAAACCCAAAACGGCATCCAGATCCCATGGAAGGTAGAAATAAGGCCCAGTTTTTTTGTAACGAGCCAAAAACAAGTTGCGGCCCATGTTGTCCATTGCCATCAAAGCGTTGATAAACAGGAAGTAATCAACAGCATTACTCTTGTCGAACTGGGCGGCATATTGCGCGTTGAACACATTGTCAGACGAGTTCATCACGAAATTGGTGAAGCTGTAAAGATGGCTCCAGTTGTAGGAAGCCTCGTCCTCGTTGGGATACACCCACTCGTAGTTGTCCCAAGTGTCGAGCGTGTTGTCGTAGGCAGGCAGGCTCTCGAAAGTAGGGGCACCAGAGCCATTGCCTTTATAGAGCAGTCCGCGAAGCTCGCCGTTGAATTTCTTCAAGTTGAGTTGCTTGCGGTCCATGCGCTCGGTGAGGGCATACACGCCAACATACGAGCCGTTGACGAACACGTCTGCGTATTCCATGCGCACGCCACTTCGGGCTTCGGGTTCAAGATCCTGATAATAAAGCGAATGCATCTCCATCCATAGTTGGTTGGCCACCTTGTCGCGCAGGCGGAGCGGCTGCGCCCACATGGCTTCAAGGTTCCAGTCGTCGTCGCTGCGCATTCCGAGGAAGGTTGTGTCCATCATCGTTGTGCCTGTGGCATCGGCCCATAGCTCAACGCGATACGACTTCTTGTCGTACTGTTGCGACGAGGTTCCACGAATCTTGAAACCAGCGTGCATTTCAATGACATGGCCGTTGGCGTCGGCCACACTGATGGTGCCGTGAACCGCAGGCGTGTTGACGATGGGGCCGTCAGTCGTTATCGTGATGATTGGCATCTCGCTGCGGTAACAGGTATAGGTTTCGCCCCTTACCTGCATCGTTTCCTTATAGGGTTTGGCTCCGTCGGGCAATTTTCCCGTGGCGACTATGATTTTCTTCTCATGGTCGATGCCATACACTCCCTCGAGTCGTGTCTCTTGCGCCATGGCAAAAACAGTTGCCAGGACAAATGCCGAAGCCATTAAAAATCGATAGGGTTTCTTTGCGGTTTTCATTATGGTATAATTTGTTGGTCTTTAATCAATTCTAACAACATCCTTAATGCCTTCAATGGCTTTTATCCGATTCATCACAAGTTCCAAGGCCGTCACATCGGCAATCTGTAGCACGATTTTGCCTTCAAAAAAGCCTTCCTTGTCGGTGTTGAATACGATGTTTTTCATATTCACCTCCAAGTCGTCGGAGATGATTTTGGTGATTTTTCCCACAAGTCCGAGCACGTCGCGCCCCGTGATGCGGATGGAGGCTTGCGAATTGCTTTCCATGCCGTTCCATTTCACACGGATGATGCGATAGCCATAACGTTGCTGCATGCTTTTGGCATTGGGGCAGTCGATGCGGTGGATGCTGATGGTGCCGTCGGTGGTGACGAAGCCAAAAACATGGTCGCCCGGGATGGGATTGCAGCATTTGGCAAGTTTGTAGGTCACGTTGTCGATGTCTTCCCCGATGGAAAGGCTTTCCTCCCCTTCCGTCGCGAGCTCCTTGTTTTTCATTCCAATTTGCTCTGGCACAGTCTTTTCCAACCTTTCTGCACTCTCGCCAAATTTGGTCGTAAGGAATCGCTTCACATCGGCCAATTCGATTTTCTCGGTCGAAATCTGATGATAGAGCTGCAACGAGTTCTCCAATTTGAATTCTTTCACGAGCATTTCTATAACGCTCTCGTTATTAGGGAATTTCCAATTCTTCAGCCTGCGGTGAAGCAAGCCTTTTCCCATCTCCGACTCCTTGAGTTCCTCTTCTTTCAGATAGCGCCGTATCTTGTTTTTGGCCTTGTCTGTGACCACCACGTTGAGCCAGTCGGCGTGGGGCGACTGCCTCTTGCTCGTGATGATTTCCACCTTGTCGCCGTTTTTCAATTCGTGGCGGATGGGCACCATTTTGCCGTTCACCCGTGCCCCGTTGCACGTCTCGCCCACACGGGTGTGCACCTCGTAGGCGAAATCGAGCACGGTGGAGCCGACGGGCAGCTGCTTCAAGTCGCCTTCGGGGGTGAAAATGAATATCTTATCCGATTTGTAAAGCTTTCTGTATGAGTTCTCAAACGACACCAAACCTGGATTTTCGAGCACCTCGCGCACGTTCAGGAGCCATTCCTCGGAGGTTTCCTTCTCACCTTTATATAAATAATGTGCGGCCTGTCCCGTTTCGGCGATGTCGTCCATGCGCGTGGTGCGAATCTGCACCTCGAACCACATCTTGTCGTCGTACTTCACCGTCGTGTGAAGCGACTCATAACCTGAGGCTTTCGGCTTCGTAATCCAGTCGCGGAGGCGTTCCGGCATGGGCTCGAAGAGGTTGGTGATGGCCGAATACACGCTCCAGCAGCACTCCTGCTCGTCTTTCAACGCGCAACGGATGATGACGCGCGCCGCCAACAGGTCATAGACTTCCTCGAATGGCACGTTTTGCGCCCGCATCTTGGCGTAAATCGAGGGGATTGACTTAAGGCGCCACTTCACCGAATAGGCGTATTTCAGCTTGCCGTTCTTCTTGGTGCGCTCCTGCTCCGCTTCGATGCTCTCCGAAATGCGCGAGATGAAGTCGTCAGCCGTCTTTTTCCGGGCCTCGTGCGTGGCTTCAATCTTGGCCTCGATCTCGTGGAACATCGCTGGATTCTCGTAAAGCATCAGCTTCTCTTCAAGCTCCGATTTCAGTCTATACAATCCCAGCCGATGGACAATGGGAATGTAGATGTACTTGATTTCGTGGAAATATTTCGCGAGCCTTTCTGGAGCCACATCGTTCTGATTGCGAACATCATACACACGGTGCACGATTTTCAGCAGCACCGCCCTCATGTCGTCGATGAGCGAGAGGAACATCACTTGGAAGTTGTCGGAATTGAAGGCCACTTTCTCTGTGTCCAACTTGGAGATCTCGCTGAAATCCTCCAAAACGATGGCCACCGTGCGCCCAAACTGCTCCCGCAACGCATTGATACTCACGTCCATCTTGTAGTCGATGCCGTGAAGGAAAGCCGCAGCCACGGAGATGTAGCCCAGCCCCACCTCCACCACAGCGATGCGCGCCATGTCGATGAGGTGCAGCATATAGGCTTTGCCCGAAAGCAGGTAGCGACCGTCGTATCTCTCCAAGCAATAGCGGTAGGCCTTGTCAATCAACGCCAGATGCTCCGGCGCATTGACCGAAGGGCTGATGTCGGCCAGCATGGTTTCGTAGGCCCGCTGGATGGCCAATAATTCCAATGAGGTGTAGCTTGCCATCAGTCAGTGATCTTAACGGTGAGATGATAGCCGAGGAGAATGTCGTAGTAGGGCTTCAGCTCCTCGAAACTACCATGCATGACGGCGCATTTGCCCTTGTAGTGCGTGATCCAGGCGCAGGTCTCGGCCTGTTCGCGCGTATGGTGACATACCTTCATCAGTATCTCGATGACAAACTCAAACGTATTCACATCGTCGTTGATGAGCAGAAGACTCTTCTCATTCTCAACGAATTCCTCTTCCAAAACAACAATATCTTCCTGTTCCTTGATCATTTCCTTTGGTCAGTTTTTCACGGGGTAAAAATACATATTATTTCCAAAATGGGTGCGGAAAAACAAATGAAATTGTTTTTTTCTTTACTTTTGTGGCTCAATTGTCAGTCGCACTAAATGCAGAACCGCTTCATAAAAAATATCATTTTCCTGCTGTTTCTCAACCTGTTGGTGAAGCCGTTCTGGATTCTCGGCATCGACCGCGAGGTGCAAAACCTGCTTGGCGACGCCACCTACGGCACCTACCAGGCCATCTTCAACTTCTCTTACCTATTTTATATATTGCTCGACCTCGGCCTCACCAACTTCAACAGCCGCAGCGTCGCGCAAGACCCGAAAAACCTATCTAAACACTTTGGCGGCCTCACCGAAATCAAATTACTTTTAGGATTACTCTATGCGGTCGTGGTTTTCGTGGTCGGCTATTGCTGCGGCTACAATGAAGGCCTGAAACTCAAGCTGTTGTTCTGGTGCGGCCTCAACCAAATCTTGCTTTCGTTCATCCTCTATCTTCGCTCTAACATCCAAGGCCTGTTGCTTTTCAAGCAAGACAGCATCCTAAGCGTCTTCGACCGCGTTTTGGCCATCATTTTGATGTGCCTCGTGCTATGGAGCGGCTGGTTCCCGAAGGAAAAGTTCAACGTCATCTGGTATTTGCAGGCGCAAACCTTGGCTTATATTTGTACCTTAATCTTCGCCTTGACCGTCGTATTGCGCCATGCCGAAAGACTTAGTTTCAAGATTAACTTTCAGTTTTTCAAGGAGATATTGCGACAGAGTTTGCCTTTTGCCTTGCTCGTGCTACTAATGAGCGTCTATAGCCGCATCGAGCCAGTCCTTTTGGAAAGGCTTTTGGACGACAAGGGCGTGCAAGCCGGGATTTATAGCCGTGCCTACCGCCTTTTCGACGCGGGCAACAACATCTCCAACCTGTTCGCCATCATGCTCTTGCCCATGTTTGCCGCCACGCTGAAAAACAAGCCAGAACTGAACAACTTGGTCAAGACTTCGTTCAATGTCATCGTGGCCATGGCTGGCATCGTGCTGATTATGTGCGTGTTCTACCGCCACGAAATCATGCGGATGATGTATGGTCCCGAAGCAGCCGAAACCGAAGCAGCCTACCTCATGCGCATCGGGCAATATGCCAATGTATTCCCGCTTTTGATGGGCAGTTTCTTCTGTCTTTCAACGACTTACATCTTCGGAACACTGCTCACGGCCAACGGTAGCTTGAAGCAACTCAACCTCGTGGCGGCAGCGGGTGTCGTCATCAACGTTTTGTTGAATCTCATCGTCATACCACGATTCAAGGCGATGGGAGCGGCCTGCACAAGCCTCTGTGTGCAAACCGTGACGGCTTTCCTGCAATATTTGCTCGCCAAACGCATCTTGAAGTTGGAAATCAGCGGGCGTTATTGGCTTCACATTCTTGTTTTCCTTGCCTCGGTTGTCGTGGTCACTATGCTTGTCAAACAATTGAATATCAATTGGATGATAGGGTTCGCCATTGCGTTTGCCATCAATTGCGGCATCATTTTCCTGACACGTCTGTTGCGTATCACGGAAATCGTCAGCCTCGTCATTCCGAAGGAAAAAAAGGCCTAAATTGACTTTTTTCATTGCCATTCCAATGAAAAGCCTTATCTTTGACGACTTATTTCACACGATAATATGGAAGAACAATATCGTAACACATACAGTTCCAAATACTTATGCAAGTTGTTGGTGGAATATCGGAAACCCATTCTCATCATTTTGGCCATGGCGGCATTTTGCGCAATTGTTTTCAGTTCGCCTTTTTTCATCACACCGCTCTACAAATCGACGACCATCATCTACCCCACTTCGAGCCATTCCATCTCCAAAGTACTGATTAGCACCACTTACCAATCGGAAAAAGACATTATGAACTTTGGCGAGGACGAGCAAACCGAACAAATGCTTCAGGTACTCAACTCGAACCGTGTGCGCGACAAGGTCATCAGCCGCTTCAACCTGATGGAACACTACAACATCAAGCCTGACAGCAAATTCCCGATCACGAGACTCAACAAACTTTACGACAGCCGAATCAAGTTCCGCCGCACTGAATACAACGCCGTGAAAATCACCGTTTTGGACTCCGATGCCGCGCTTTCGGCCCGCATTGCCAACGAAATCGCCGAAATCTTCGACAGCACCATGAACCAAATGCAGAAAGAAGTGGCCGTCGAGGCCTTCCGCATTGTGGAACAGACCTATTCTACGCTTTGGAACGAGATGCAACAGTTGGAGGACTCGCTGAACACCTTGCGCAAGCTCGGCGTGTTCGACTACGAGTCGCAAGTGGAAATGCTCAGCCAGCAATTGGCCGTCGAACTTGGAAAAGGCAACACTCAGGGTGTCAATAAGATACAGGAACAATTGGACATCCTTGCCCAATACGGTGGAGCGGCATACGCTATCAACGAGCGCCTCGACAACGACCGACTGCAACTCTCGTTGGTCAAGTCGAAATACGAGGAAGCCAAGGTGGATGCCACCGAGTTCATCCCGCACAAGTTTGTTGTCACCTCGGCCTTCCAAGCTGAGCGCAAGGCCTACCCCGTGCGCTGGCTCATAGTGGTCATCACCATCATAAGCACTTTCTTGCTGCTCATTTTCTGCATTGTGGCCTACGACCGCTCAAAACACTTTTTTCGACGCGAGGCCGAAGCAGAAGCGGCCAAGAAAAACAAAGGGAAACATCCTGAAGAAGAATGAATCGCGCCCATCTAAACCCATAGACTCCATTACTTCGAAAATAAACAATCAAATCATGGATAACAATTTCAACAACCTTTCTTTAGTGCAGCTCATCCTGAAATGGAAGTGGCACATCATCATCATCACCGTCATCGCGGCCATTTGTGGAGCCATTTTCTCGAGCTCCATGTTTATCACGCCACTCTTCAAATCCGAGGCCGTGGCCTATCCCGCCAACATCAGCCCCTACTCGGATGAAAGCGAAACCGAACAAATGTTGCAAATCATTAATTCCCAGTCCATTATGGACTCCATCGTCGAGAAGTACGACCTTTGGACAGACTACAATATCAACAAGAACGACAAGTTCGCCAAGACCTACATGCTCAACGAGTATCGCAGCAAAATCAAAATCAGCAAAACGCCCTACGAAGCCGTTTCCATCACCGTCATGGACAAGGATCCGTTTGTGGCTTGCGACATCGCCCGCGACATCCTCAATTTCTACGACCAAAAAGTGCACTACCTCCACAAGCAGAAAGTGGGCGAAGTGGTGGCCATGTATGACCTACAACTGAAAATGAAGCAAAGGGACATCGACTCGCTGAAGCAGAACCTCACCGACCTTGCCACCAACTATGGCGTGCTCAATTATTCGGGACAACTCCGCGAGGTGACGCGCGGTTTCATCAACGGCTCAAACAAGGCCGGTGAATTGAAGACCAACCTCGAACAGTATGGTGCCGACGCCGTGGATTTGGAAACCAAAATCATCGCCGAGGCCAACACCTATTCATTAATCAAGCGCGACTACGAGCAGAACCTGCGTTTCTTCAACTCGCAACTCACCTACTCCAACATCATCACCGATCCGTTTCCTGCCGACAAGAAAGCTTTCCCAGTACGCTGGGTAGTGGTCGCATTGAGTGCTTTGGGGGCGTTGTTGCTCTCCATCGTGGCTATCTTCATCATCGAAAACAAAAATCTTTTCGTCGGCGAAACAAAGTAAACGTGGAGAAAAAAGCGAAAATAGCATGGCTTTATGTCATCGCGGCATTGTTTGTGTCCGTGGGGTTGTTCCTTGTCGTCAAAAAGAACACCTACCTGTTTTTTGCCCTCCCCGTGGTGCTTGGCGTGCTGTTGCTTTACATCTTCTCGTTGGACAAAGTGCTGTTGCTCACCGCTTTCACCGTCCCACTTTCGGCCAACTTAAAGGCATTGGACAGCGGTTTGGCCATCTCCTTGCCCGCCGAGCCTCTCCTGATGGGCATTCTGGTGCTTTTCATCGCCAAAATGCTGTATGATGGGCAATACGACCGCCGCATCTCACGACATCCTATAGCCCTTGTCATTTATTGCATGTTCGCCTGGATGGTCGTCACCACCATTACAAGCGAGATGCCTATGGTTTCGATAAAGTTCTTATTGTCAAGACTTTGGTTTGTCATCCCAGCGTTTTTCCTTTGCGCCATCTTATTCAAAGACCCAAAAAACATCCATCGCTTCATTTGGCTATACATCGCCAGCCTCTGCATCGTGTGTGTCTATACCATCATCCATCATTCACAATACGGTTTCGACGGCGATTCGGCCCACTGGGTGATGACTCCCTTCTATAACGACCACACAGCCTACGGCGCTGCTTTGGCCATCTACCTCATCCTCGCCCTTACCTACGTCTTCCTTCCTGATGTGCGCAAACGCAACAGGCTCATAATCATCGGTGTAGTGGCCTTGCTTAGCCTTGCTTTGACGCTTTCCAATTGCCGTGCCGCATGGGTGAGCATGGTGGCAGCTTTGGGCGTCCTCGTTTGTGTGCTGCTTCGCATCAAGTTCCGTTGGGTGGCCACCATCGTTGTGTTTTTGGTAGGACTGTTTTTCACTTTCCAACACCAAATCATCGACGCCTTGGAAAAGAACAACCAAGACGCTTCGGGCAACCTCGTGGAAAACATCCAGTCCATCACCAACATCTCCACCGATGCTTCCAACCTCGAGCGCATCAACCGCTGGCAGTCGGCCTTCCGGTTGTTCAACGAGCGACCCGTTTTCGGCTGGGGTCCAGGCACTTACCAGTTTGTTTACGCCCCCTACCAGATGTCGAAGGAAAAAACGATCATCAGCACCAACGCTGGCGACGGCGGCAACGCCCACTCCGAGTATTTCGGTCCCTTGGCCGAGCAAGGGCTTGTCGGGTCGCTGCTGGTCGTGGTCTTGGTGGTTGTCACTGTGTATTGCGGCCTGACCACCTACAAGCGCTGCCGAAACAAGAAAGCCAAAGTATTGGTGTTGGGTGCCACATTGGCCTTCATCAGTTATTTCGTGCACGGCTTCCTCAACAACTTCATGGACACCGACAAACTGGCCGTTCCCGTTTGGAGCCTTGCCGCGCTCATTGCTGCCATCGATGTGTATTATGCCGACGCGGAACAGTTTGACGAAATGAAACAAAAAACGGGAATGTGATTACACTCCCGTTCATTTTACCCATCGGCGAAGAATCAATCCTCAGCGATTTTCAGTTTTTCCTCAAGAAGCTTAAGGTCATCTTTGGCCTTGTTGATTTTCTTCTCGTATTCGGCTCGCATCAACTCTGAGTTCTTGCTGTTGGAGAAGAAACCGATGTTGTTTTCCAACACGCCGATTTCGTCGCGCAGTTTCTGGATTTTGCCTTGCAGCGTCATACGTTCCTTACGCACACGGTCGTTGGCGTTCGGGTCGTCTTTGAGCCCCTCCATCATTTCACGGTACTCGTTGGCCGAAGCCTCATGATGGTTCTTGCGCATGGTGTCGAAAAGGCCGTCTATAAGTTCACGGTATTCCTTATTAATAGTCTCCTTTATCTTGAACGGGACGTGGCCAATCTCAATCCAGCGTTTCTGGAAAGCCTTGATGGCATCCATGTTTTCGTTGCGGTTGTTGCTCAGTTCGAAAGCTTTCACTTCCTCGATCAAAGCTTTCTTGGCGGCGAGGTTGGCTTCCTCTTCGCCTTTCAAGCCACTGAAATGCTCGTTCTTGCGGTTGAAGAAGTTGTCGCAAGCCGACCTGAATCGCTTCCAAATCTTGTCAGTCTGACGCTTCGAAACCGGTCCGATGGTTTTCCATTCCTCTTGAAGCTTCTTCAGCCTGTCGGCGGTCTTTCTCCAATCAGTGGAATCCATCAAGCCTTCTGCCTCAATGCAGAGTTGGGTCTTGCGCTCAAGGTTTTCCGTTTGCTTGTCTTTCATTGTGGAGAAAAACTCCTTTTTCTTCGCAAAGAAAGCATCCATCGACGACTTGAAGCGTGCCCAAATCTCTTCATTGTCTTTCTTTCCGGCAGGGCCGACGGTCTTCCACACCTTGAAAATTTCGGAAAGCTCGTTCGATTTTTTCTGCCAAGCACTCATGCTGTTATATTCCTCGTTCACAACAGCTTCTGCTTTTTCGCACAATGCCTTCTTGGCTTCGAGGTTTGCACTTTGGCCTTCCTGGAGCTTGGCATAATGCTCGCGACGTATTTGGTTGATCTTGTCGGAAGCAGCTTTGAAGCGTTCCCAGATCTCGTCTTTCTTGTCCTGCGGAACGGGTCCGATTTCCTTCCAGTCGTCGTGAAGCTTCTGCAAAGCCTTGAACGACTTGGTCATCGATTTCTCATCCAAAAGCTCCTCGGCTTTCTCGCAAAGTTCAATCTTGGCGTCGAGGTTCTTCTTCATGTCGAGGTCGCGCAACTCGCGCCCGATTCTCACCTTGTCGAAAAACTTCTCAACAAGGAAATGATATGTGTTCCAGAGGTTTGAGTTTTCTGCGGCAGGCACAGGTCCGATTTCCTTCCAGCGGTCTTGCAGGGCACGGAAATCGTCATAGGTCTTCTTGAGCGACTCATCGGAAGCGATGATTTGTTTCAGCTCTTCCAAGATGCCTTGCTTGGCGGCCAGGTTCTCAAGCTTTTGCTTTTCAAGGTCTTCGTTTTGCTTGGCGCGATTGGTCTTGAATAGACTCATGGCCGCATTGAAACGCTGTTCCAAGGGGTCTTCCACATGCTGGAAACTCTCCGCTTCGCCACCATTCTGCAAGAATTGCTCCAGTTCATTGTCCAGATCTTCCTTGTTCAATTTGTTGAAATGGAGACGAATCGCCGACACTTTGTCCTTGATAGCCTGAACGTCGCCTTCTTTGACGGTTTCTTCGAGCAGTTCAACGAGCTGCAACTTATTCAAGCCGTCCAACTCGACGCTTTCCTCAATCAGCACTTCCTCCTCGAGATCGGCGGAAACCTCAATTTCGGGCAACACTTCGTCTTGAGGAGCGCTCATCTCATTTTGGGGAGCCTCAAGTTCCGTCAGTGTGCGCACTTCGATGCGCACCTTGGCTGGAAGAGTGTTGGGTTGAATCAGTTTGACGATTTTCTTTTTCTCATTACCATCAATGGCTTTCTTAGCGCCTTTTTGCGCATGACCTTCATTCTCAATTCCCTCGTTGGTTTGGGGATTTTGAGTCAGTTGTTCGTTGTTTTCCATTTCAATTCGTTTTAGGTATCGTCAGGGTTTTTCGCCCCGACTTTGTTGGACAATTCACATTCCGCAATCGGAAAAATCGTGCAAATATAGTAATTATTTGAGTTATAGACAGATTTTTTTCGGAATATTGCTTTTTTTGAGGGAAAAATGCTTGTTTGGTCGGTTTCGTGGCAAAAACAGCAGCATTTTGCCATTAAAATTATTGTATTGATTTTCAGCGTTTAATGATTTTTTTTCAAAAAAGTGTCAAAAAACGCTTGCCGATAAGGAAAAAAGCCCTATTTTTGCAGCCGCAAATCACACGCTGGAGAGGTGGGTGAGTGGCTGAAACCAACAGTTTGCTAAACTGTCGTATCCTGCAAAGGGTACCGGGGGTTCGAATCCCCCCTTCTCCGCGATGAAAAGAGACGATGACGAATCGTCTTTTTTTTCGGGGTATGGCGCAGTCCGGCTAGCGCACCTGCTTTGGGAGCAGGGGGTCGAAGGTTCGAATCCTTTTGCCCCGACGGAATACGAAAAAAGGAGCCAAGCGATTGGCTCCTTTTTTTCGTTCATATCGCCAAGGTCGGTCAGGCTTCCGTCAGGTCAACGATTTCGGCCTCAGGGGCGTTCTTCATCACCGAGGCGATGCCGTTCTTCATGGTGGCTTCACTGGCATACATCTGGCTGGTGCCGATGACTTGGCCGTTGGTGGCCATCAGGTTGAAGTAAGGCTTGCCGTTGCTGGCTTCCTTGATATCGAAACGTTTCTCGTCCTGGCTGTTCTTCTTGACGGACTCAATGCCGTTGAGGCAGGTGGCCTTGGTGGCGTAGCCTTGGCTGGTGAGGATGACTTGGCCGTTGGTGGCCTTCAGGTTGAACTGGAACTCGCCGTTCTTCCTGCTTGTGATTTCAAATTTACCCATATTTCTCTGTTTTTAAGGTTGGTTAAGGCTGCAAATATACATTTTTTTGAAACGCAAACGCTTGCGTCACTATTTTTTTGGAAAATCACTGCAAGCGTGCCAAGAGTTCTTCGCGGTAACTTGCCCCAACGGGTATCTTGTTGCCCATCACCGTGACGTCGCTCTTGTCCAAGTCCTGAATGTGCTTGAACGAGACGATGTACGACTTGTGGACACGCACAAATCGATCCTTGGGCAGCAATTCCTCCAAATCCTTCAGGGCGAACAGGGCTGTGATGCGCCGCTGCGTGGTATGGAAAGTGACATATTCGTGTTGTCCTTCAATGAAAAGCAGGTCGTCATAGTTTATCTTGTAGAGTTTGTAGTCAGCCTTCACCGTGATGAATTCGTTGGAACGGCTGATGGTGTCGACAGCGGGCTTCGGTGCGTTTTCTGTCCTCGGCGGCACTTGTCCGATGGCCTTGTTGATGGCTTGGAAGAAACGCGGGAAGTTGAACGGCTTGAGCAGATAGTCGGAAACGGCCAGGTTGAACGCATCGACGGCAAACTCCGAATAGGCCGTTGTGAAGATGACGGCGGGTTTCTTGGCCAAGCTTTTGACCAACTCAAGACCTGTCAAATCAGGCATTTGTATGTCCAAAAGCATAATATCGACCCGATTGTTCTTCAAGGCTTCCATCGCCTCGAAAGCGTTGGAGCAGGTGGCCACCAACTGCAATTGTTCCACTTTCGATACATAGTCCTGCAAGAGTTTCTGCGCCAAGTATTCGTCATCGACGATAATCACATTGTATTTCTCGTTCATAGTTCA
>ODAI011751691.1_pt1 | contig 13325 bp, 8 predicted proteins | sample 1539321 | NCBI WGS metagenome assembly ODAI01 (sample SAMN02144231, study PRJEB22623) | gut metagenome | biome: sheep rumen | host: Ovis aries | place: New Zealand
GCCTTCTCCGCCGCCTCAAGCACGTTCAGAAAACTCTGGAGATTGTTCTTATAGTACATCAAAGGTTTCGCAACAGACTCACCGACAGCCTTGAAAGCAGCGAAATGGATCACGGCATCGATCCGGTTCTCCGCGAAAAGACGCTCCGCCGCGGCGGCATCGCAAAAGTCCATTTTTACGAGTGGAAGGTCCTCCCGTCCCGTTATTTTCTTGACACCCTCAAAACAAGTCGTATCGCAATTGGAAAAATTGTCCGCTACAATGACTTCGTAGCCCGCCTGGAGAAGTTCTACTGTCACATGGCTGCCGATAAAGCCGGCTCCGCCAGATACCAATACTGTCTTTTTCATATAGCCAAATTCAATACGCAAATTTAATCATTATTCCGTATATTTACGGAAAATTTAAGGATATGAAACGAATCGCCGCCCTTCTTCTGCTGCTCTGCACCCTGTCTGCGACCGCCCAGAACCAGAAAGCCCAGGCTTATGCCGACAACCTCTGCCAGCCTTCCCTCGGAGACATCGGGACCGCCGTCTGGGGCATCCTCGCCAAGGATGGAAACGGAAAAGTCCTCGTCAGTCTCAATCCCGACATGCAGCTCACTCCTGCTTCGAATATGAAACTGATCACGACCGGGTGCGCCCTTCATTCCCTCGGGAAAGACTACCGGTTCGGGACCTCGATTGCCTACACCGGAGAGATCAAGGACGGTATCCTTGAAGGAGATATCTATATCGTCGGCGGAGGCGATCCAACCCTGGCATCTGCGGACAGCATTGCCCTCAAGCCCGACGCCCTTTTCTGGAAATGGAAAAGCGCCATGCGGGAAGCCGGGATCAATGCAATCCATGGACGGATCATCGGGGACGGACGTTTCTTCGAAGGGAACTTGGAGAACAGTTCCTGGGAATACGACGACATGGGAACCGACTATGGTACAGGCGGTAACGGCCTTTCCTTCTATGAAAATGCGCAGGATTTCGACGTCAGTGCAGGGCCTACCGTCGGATCTCCTGTCAACGTGCAGATGAAATACCCGGAAACTCCCTGGATGCATTTTATTTTCCGTGGCACGACCGGTCCCGACGGTGCCGGGAATTCGCTCTATATGTACACGACGGACCTCGCTCCCTATGCGGAAATGCGGGGCGTCTTCGGCATCGACCGCAAGCCCAAGACAGAAAACTGCTCCAACAAATTCGGGGCGATGACCTGTGCCTACTATTTCTGGAAAAACCTGACCGCAACCGGCTGGGTCATTACCGGCGGATACGCGGACATCGACAGGGGCGGATACATCCGCGGCGCCGACTTCGTCCCGACCGACAAAGCGGCGGACGAAATGAAGACTCTGACAACCAGCTGGTCTCCTACCCTCGAATTGATCGCCCGGGAGACCAACCACCGGAGCGACAATTTCTATGCGGAGACACTCCTTCGGACAATGGGGAAACAAGCCACGGGGACAGACCTCTACGACAGCTGCTATGTCGCCGAAAAAGAGGTTCTTGAAGATCTTAAAGTAGATACATCCCGGGGCATCCAGATCGAAGATGGTAGCGGCCTCTCGCGGCACAACTTCATTTCTCCGGACTTTTTCGTCAGATACCTGACGGCCATGGAATCATCCCCCGCTTTCCCGACCTTCCTGAAATCTCTCCCGCAGCCCGGCAGCAACGGAACGCTCCGGTCTGTCCTTTCGGGCAAACCGGAGACGCTCAAAAAAAGGATCTGGATGAAGAGCGGGTCCATGGACGGAGTCCTCTGCTACAGCGGGTACATCATGCCGGTGGGCTATGTTCCGGGGCAACCCGTTCCGAAAGACGCCATCGTCTTTTCCATCCTCTCCAATAACTGCATGGCCCCCGTTTCCGAGGTCCGCGCCTGCATCATGGAGATTATTACGCGGCTGGCGGAATAAGATCTACTTCCCCTTCGGCTTGACGTATCGGTCGCCGGTTACGTCCTTGACGGCATCGACAAAAGCCGGTGCATATTCAGGAGAAGTACGGCGTCCGCGGACGAGAACCCCATTCTCGGAAGGCTGCATGATCTGGTCGTTGTGCTTGACGATCAGAAGTTTCGCAAGTTTATCCCAACGCTGCATCATCTTATCCGTATAGGCAATTGTCTTGGACGTCAGATACTCGGCCCGGTCTCCGGCCGTCATTGCTGCGGCCTTCTCCTCAACCTCTTTCTGATCCTCCGCATAATAATCCTCGAGCTCTTTTTGGGCCTCGCGCAGATCTCCGATCATCGCGCTGTAGCGAGGATAGATCATATTGGCGACGAAATTGTTCATCCAGAACGCACTGCCCGTACTGAATTCGCGGATATCGTTGTTCTCGCGGCGGAAGGGCTCCGGTACGCGGTTGATTCCGCAATAGACGGGGACGTAGGCGACCATCGTCGCATCGTCCATATTGAAATAGGTCACGCCGCCGACGGCATCGGGAAGGAAGGAACGCATCTGGCAAACCATCGGCATGCCGCTCTGCTGGCAGCCGATCGGACGCTCGCGGAACATCTCGGTCCCGTCGCTGCTCTTGAAATTGACCGGCTGGTTGCGGTAGGGAGAGGCCCACGGACCTGCGCTGACGTCTGCGGTCATGTCAAGGGCGGTACCTTCATAGTGGTCCCGCATGTCGTTCATCAGGTCGCGGACGGAAAGAGGGGCATCCGGTTTGATCCAGAGCGGGAGTTCGTCACAGATTTCGGTCTGACCGTTGATGAAGGGAAGGTAGGTGTCGATCTTCGCGGGATCATAGTGGTGGCGGAAAAAGCTCCAGACGCGGGCTTCGCAGTAGCGGATCTTCCCGAAATCGAGCGGTCCATAGGCTTCGCGGAAGCTGAACTCTGCATCGGATCCCTCGTAAAAGCCCATTTCGCGGGCGAAAGAGATTACATCCGCCGAGTACATGCACTCACCCTCGACTACGCAGAAACCGAGTTTCTTGTCAGCCTTTTTCGCCTGGGGAAAACGGCGGATCCGGCTGGCATTGGCATACGCGGAAATGCAGTCATCAGGGACCCGGAGAGCAACCCAGACGGCGCCTTTCCTGCCTTCTCCCTTTCCGATCATCTCCATAATCCACGCCTCATCCTTATCGCATACAGCAAAGGATTCTCCGGTCGAATTATAGCCGTATTCCTGGACCAGCTCATGCATGACGGCGATTGCCTCACGGGCCGTCGTGACGCGCTGCAGGGTCAGGTGCATCAGCGTAAAATAATCCAAATAACCTTCGGGATTCCGGAGTTCGCGCCGACCGTCCCAGGTCGTCTCGACAATCGTGACTTGATTCTCATTCATCAGGCCTACGACACCATACGTATAAGCGGCCTCGCGGACGAAGCGGTTGTCGGCAGAAGGGCCCCAGCCGCGGATCGCAATCTGCTCTCCTTCCGCATGGCGTCCGGGAGCCGAGTAAGTCAGCGGCGCGGCAAAACCGAAGCCGTCGCAGTTATAGGTACACATGACGCTTCCGTCAACAGAAGCTTTCTTGCCGACGATGAGGTTCGTGCAGGCAAACGAGGCAACGGCGATAAAGGCCGAGGCAAGGGAGAGAATCAGTTTTTTCATTTATATACCGTTTTACAATAGGGGTTTACTGAATATATGACGTCAGAAACCGGACGGAGCCGGATGGTTTGACCGTCAGGCCGAGGGATGTTGCCGGGATAAGGAGGGTCTCTCCACGACGGATCGTCGCAACATGACCCTTCGTCGGTCCCCGCCGCCCTTCCTCGTCAAAGACCGGTTCGGCATCCAGAATTTCTGCTTCCCCTTCCGCACAAAGAACGATTACGAAGGAATCGAGATCCCGGAGCGGAATCTCTTTCTCCTGCGTGAGTTCATAATAATCCGTTGTAAAGAACGGGCAGTCGACAAGCGAGGTTTTTTCTTCCGGAACGACCTTGTAATCAGTTCTATAGGAAGGATTGACCGTATAATCGACCGCTTCGGCGGCCTTGTCGACATGCAAGGCCCTGGGTTTCCCGTCAAATCCGACACGCCCGTAATCATAGATCCGGTAGGTCAGGTCGGATGTCTGCTGGATCTCGGCAAGGAGGACGCCGCTGCAGATGGCATGGATCCGGCCTGCCGGGAGGAAGAAGACATCTCCCGGAGCGACATCATACCGGGAAAGGACCTCGGTAATCCGCCCTTCGGATACGAGGGTCCGAAACTCCTCCGGGGTAATCTCCCTGGAAAGGCCGCTGTACAGATGCCCGCCCGGAGCGGCTGCGATCACATACCACATTTCCGTCTTTCCGCTCGGCTCACCCTCGACCCGAAGGGCCATAGCATCGTCCGGATGGACCTGGATCGACAGGTCCGCAGCGGCATCGATGAACTTGACAAGCAGCGGGAAACGGTCCCCGTAATGCGCATAAACCTTTTCTCCGACGAGCCGCCCTTTATAGAGGGCGACAAGCTGATTGACAGTCTTTCCGGCAAGGGGACCTTCTGCGACGGAGGTCTCATGGTCCGGATGGCCGGATATTTCCCAACTTTCTCCGATCTTCTCCAGGTCGGTTTCAATCCCTTTGAAGGGGGCGATCCGATCCCCGCCCCAAATCATGGGGCGGAGGAAAGGAGTGAATTTCAATGGATAAAGCATATCAAATCCTATTCAAGTCCACGGCCGCGGAGAAGGGCTGCCGGATCGGGATCCGCACCCCTCCAACTGCGGAAAAGCGTCATCGGTTCTTCACTGCCGCCCTTCTCGAGGAAGGTCTTGCGGAAGGAAGAGGCCAGATCGGAATTGAAAAGGCCTTCCGACTCAAACTTCTCGAAGGCATCCATATCGAGAACCTCGGCCCAGAGATAGCTGTAATAACCGGCACTGTAACCGCTGTTGAAGATATGGTTGAAGTATGTCGTCCGGTAGCGCGGGATAATCTCGTCGATAAGCCCCATTTCCTTGCAGACTTTCTCCTCGAAGGCGCGGACGGCGTCGGCTCCCTGGATCGCGTTCAGTTCCTCAAGGGTCAGTTCATGCCACTTCATATCGAGAATCGAGGCTGCGCAGAGTTCTCCGGTCATGAATCCCTGATTGAATGTCAAGGACTTGCGGATCTTGGCAACGAGTTCTTCCGGGATTGGCTCACCGGTAAAGCAATTGTGGGAATAGACGTCGAGGATCTCCTTCTGGAAGGCCCAGTTCTCATTGAACTGGGAGAACATTTCGACAAAATCGCGGGCAACAGACGTTCCGCTGACTTCCGGATAACGGCATTTCGTCAGGAAGCCGTGGAGGGCATGGCCGAACTCATGGAAAGCAGTCTGGACCTGGTCTACCGTCAGCATGGACGGTTCGGTTTCGGTTGCCGGAGGGAAGTTACAGACATTGACGATGACCGGACGCACATCCTGTCCATCCTTATCAACGTACTGGTCACGGAAATTGTTCATCCATGCGCCGCCGCGCTTGGTGTCGCGGGAATACCAGTCCGCATAGAAGATTCCGAGAAGGGAACCGTCGGCATCCGTCAGCTTGAACGCTTTGACGACGGGATTATAGACCTCAACTTCCGGAGCCTCCTCGATTTTGATGCCATAGAGTTTTTCGGCCGCGAAGAAGACGCCCTTACGGACACTGTCGGCCTGGAAATAAGGCTTGGTTTCCGCCTCGTCGAGGTCATATTTCTCTTTCCGGACTTTCTCGGCATAATAGAACCAGTCCCACGGCTCGATCTTGAACCCGGCGACCCGCTCCATATCGGCAATCTCCTCCTTGGCTTTCCGCATGGATGCGTCCATGATCGGGGCCAGGAAGGCGTCTACGGTCTCAGGGTTTCCGGCCATCTTATTGTCCAGGAGATACTCGGCGGCCGTCTTGAATCCGAGCAGATTGGCCTGTTCCGTACGGAGCTTGAGAATCTCAAGGGCAATCTCGTTGTTGTCATACTCATTGCCATGGTTCCCGCGGGAAGAATAGGCCTTGAAAGCCTTCTCACGCAGGGCGCGGTCCTCACAGGTTGCCATGAAAGAGGGATACTGGGAGATCGTTACACCGATTTCCTCCTTGAACGCATTGTTCTCGGCAAGAAGGTTGTTACCGAACTTTTGGCGCAGGACGGCAAGGCGGCTGTTCAGTTCCTTGAAACGCGCCTGTCCTGCCTCGTCAAGGCCGATTCCGTTCCGGACAAAACGGTCATAAATCTTTTTCGTGACCATCTGCTGCTCCCTGTCGAGCCCGTCCATATTCTCATACACGGCCTTGACACGGGCAAACAGATCGGCATTCAGATAGATCTCATTGTCGAAATCCGAAAGAATCGGAGTCATTTCCTCGTCAATTTTCTGGATTTCCGGAGTGGCATCGGACTCGGAAATATTGGTAAAAACGCCGATGACTTTGGAAAGCAGCTTTCCGGAGAGTTCGTAAGCTGCGATCGTATTCTCGAAAGTCGGGGCGTCCGGACATGTTACAATTGCATTGATCTCGGCTCGTTGTGCTTCAATGCCGGCCTGGACGGCGGGCAGATAATCGGTCGTTTTGATCTGGCTGAACGGAGCAGTCCCATACGGGGTCTTCCATTCTTTCTGGAAGATATTCTTAGGTTGACAACCTGTCATGATGAAGAGGATTGAGAGGCTCGCGGCCCCGAGGATAAACTTGGCTTTCATATGGTTAATTTTTCTTTACGGAAAGGGAGGGCTCGTCCACAAGGGTAAACTGGGCGGCTCCGTCATAAATGGTCAGAATTCCGGTAATGTCGACGGTCGCGGCTCCGGAGAGAATGGCCGGATCCAGCTTTTCGTCGGCGAACTTGGCATAACCGCTCGTGCGGACCTGGATATCCGTCGATCCGAGCTTGAAATAGTGAGAAACGTAGTTGGCGGTCGCGTACTTGATCATAATCTCCTTGTAGGTCAAGTCCGCATCCGCACCGAAACTGTCCAGCGTCTTTCCGGCGGGAAGATACCTGCGGGGAGTGCCGAGGATGGGTCCGTAGCGGGTCGATCCGCTGCCGACTTCAGCCGCGTCCAGTTTTCCTGACCGGAGGACCGAGATGAAACCGGCTTTGGAAAGGGCCCATGTATCGATACCCCAGGTATAGTCAACACCGGCGACAGGACCGCTCTGCGGGGTCGAGAGAAAAACACGGTTCTCGGGATTGGCGCTCTTGTGGGGAAGATTGCTGTTCGGGTAGAGCAGGGCGAAGATCTCGTTCCCGTAACGGAGTCCCTTGATTGTCACGAGTTTTCCCCATAATTCATGCTGATAGCCTTGGTTGCAGGCCGCCTTGACGGTCGCCTCATCTACGATTTCCGGCACGAGCGGCGTGCTGAATCCGCCTTTGAAGACATGCTCGTTAATGATAGCTTGGACATCGATATAGGACGTTTCATACTCATTGGTCGAGGTCTGGTCCGGTTCCATTCCGAGCTGGGGCATGCCGTTGTAGGAGCCGAGCGTCAGTCCGCCGCAGCTGACATAGATCCACTGACCGACCTTGTATTCGCTGTACAGGGAGGACTTTCCGAGCTTGACATCGATTCCGCCCGTCTCGTCCTGGATATAGAGTTCCCGGTAGATGTTTCCGGTGCGGTCCGAAGAGGTAACCTGCCCACGGATCCAGATATTCCCCTTGATTTCGACGCCGGGCGAACGGTACAGGGCCTTGAGAGCCTTGATTGTCGTAAAATCGGAGAATCCGTACCGGGACTTAAGATCCGTCTCCGTGACGGTCACAAGGGATGCCGGTTCATTGTCCCCGAAGGTAAACACCGGCTGCCATTCTTCTTTCAGACTCTGGCAGGAAATGAGCGCAAGGGCTGCCGAGAAGGCGATCAATAACTTTTTCATGGCTTAGAATCTGAAATAAATGTTCAACATATAATTGGTACCGGCCATATAGAAATACTTCGGATCGAAGCGGTAGAATCGCTCCTTTCCGACCGTATTATCAACGAGCCGGGTCTGCTCGTAACCGCCGGTCTTGACGGTCTTGTTATTCAGGAGGTTCTTGACATTCAGCGAGAAACCGAGCTGGTACTGACGCCGGATATACCAGGATTTCCCGATGCTGACATTGAGCAGTACAGCCGGATCGAATTTCTCCTGGGAAGTCATGTACTCAAGTTCGACGGGAGTGACAGTGTTGTCGAGGCCCGCGGTCGCATAGTCCGTGCGGTAGAGCGGATTCATGTCGAGATAAGACTCGGCGAAATACTCGACGTCTCCGTCGATGAACCAGTAATCGTAGTTATAGCTCAGACCGAGGCTTGCCGCAAGCTGAGGGGTAGAAGGCACATAATGCCGCTGCATCTTCTCATACGCACCGGCATCGGTGGTCGTAATCACCCCGGAAGCGTCCTTGGGATAGACCGGGCTGCTCTTCCAATACGGAACGAGCACGTTCTCCATCACCACTTCGGCGCTGTTATCGACCGTCTGGGTCATTGTCGGATTGGAGATATACTCATACCGGCCCGCCGCCAGAACGCCCTGAAGGGAGAGATTCGGAACGACGTAGGTCGGAATCTTGAACCCGATCTCCACTCCGACATTCCGCTGGTCGATACCGCTGAGGGCAAAGTTGGAGAATGCGTTCTGCAGGTCGTCATACGCGCTCATGACTTTGGACTGGTCCATGATGAGGGTATAGAAAACCGTTGTACGGAAATTTAGTCCGTTCCCGGTATACTGCCAGTTCAGGTCGGAAGAGAAGGTCTTGACCGTCTCCAGGTTATCGACAAGGGAATTGCGTGTACGGGCGGAAAGGAAGGCCTGGTTGAATTTCGGCGCTTCGTTGAAATAGCCCACGTTTGCATAGACCCGCTGGTTGCCCTTGAACATATAAGCCAGGCCGGCTTTGGCAGCGTAGGTCAGGAAGCGGCTGACCTCGGACTTGCCGAACGAGGTAACCGGCTTGCCCTTGGAATCATACGTCGTCAGCTTGACGCCGTCGACGACGATCTCCTGTCCGTTCGCGTCCAGTCCGGCGAAGAGGCCCTTCCGGACGAGGCCGTCCCTCCAGAAGGATTCATAACCGACGCGTCCGCCGAGATTGGCTTTGAAATTGCCGAATGCAAACTGTCCGTTCATCCAGAGGCCGGCATTCCGCACCTGGGCGTAATAATCATAGCCATACTTGTCTCCGACGCCTACTTTTTCGGCGCTCCCATGGGCAAGATAATAATCCAGGTCATTCTGGATCCTCGCCTCGGAGGAACCGAAATCGCGCTCGGCGAAAGAGTCTACATTCAGGAAATAATCCCCGCCCAGCAGGTCCGCAAGGACCTTATAATATTCCGTCCGGTTGATCCGGGTGTCAAGGCCGCCCGTAAGGGTCAGCCACCGGTCCGGACGCGCCTTGAAAGTCGCAGCGAAATTGAAATCCCGCTGGTCGGTACGCCGCTCTTCCTGCGCATACTTGGAGCGCCCTTCCTGCAGCCGGTTGACATTGTATAGGCGGTCCCAGTCGATATGGGTCAGGTTCGGATAGTCTTTGGCATGGGTCCATACCTCGTTCGTCCAGGCATACTTGACGAAGTTGTTCCGGTTCATGTCCGGATTGGCATCGAAGAAATAACTCGGGAGATTGCGGTAGTAGTCCGGACGCGGATCCTGGGCATCATACCAGTCGAGGGCCGTATAACCGTTCTTTCCGAAACGGAAAAGAGCGGTCGCGCTGGCCTGGAATTGATCTGAGGGCGTGTACTCATACTTGACGAGTGCGACCGGTTCATGGGTCTTGCGGACACGGGCATTGCGGACCTTGCCGTTCTGGTATCCCCAATTGGAGTTGTACATATTATCCCCCATCAGGTCGTAGACCTCCTGGGTCGACGCATTCTGGGCGCCGCGCTGTCCGGGCGTTCCGAAGAAGACGAAACTCAGCATGTTCTCGTCATTAAACTTCTTGTCTGCCGCAAGATAATATGCGAAAGAACGGTAGTAGACCCCGTCGATCCAGTCATTGCCGCCGAGGCGTGCCGAAATGTTGAAAGCAAAAGCCCAGCCGTTATCTTTCATCCCCGTCGCATAGGAACTCATCAGGCGGAGCCGGTAGAGCGTGCTGTTGGTAAGGACGCTTCCGCGGAGCCCTTTTCTCACGTTCGAGGCATTGCCGAAAATATGGGTCAGGCCGTTGTATCCGCCGAATCCGTAATCGGAAACTTCTGTCCCATTGACCGTTTCCTTGGTCCGCATGGCCTCATTGAGGCCGCTCCAGAGGGAATAGGGGGAATAACCCGTAATCGCATCGTTGAGCTTTACCCCGGCCAGGTAGACATCCTGTGACTCGGAAGCATAACCGCGCGCGCGGAAACGGACCGCACTGAAATTATATCCGGCAATGTTGTTGAAGACATCGTTGGCGTCGAAAAGGATGGTCGGATTGTCATTGTATCCGCTGTCGTCCATATCGAAGGCGGAAAAGGAGTCGTCATCCACATCCGCCACACGGGCCATCGAGGTCAGGGAGAGATTGAACATGTTCTTGACATACCCTCCGTTGACCGTAACCTGGACCTGGGACTCAAGAAAGTCCGGTGCGGTGATAACGAGCGTGTACATCCCATCCTCGAGATTCAGGATCTCGAACGTCCCGTCAGCCGCGGACATCACCGTCGCCACTTCCGCCGCTCCCTGCAGGAGCACCAGACGGGCATTCTCAATCGGCTGCCGTCCGTTACGGTTGACGACGGTACCCTTGACGCCTCCGGTGAAATCCTGCGCGAAAAGCGCTGCAGTGCAGAGGAAGACTGCAAGGATAGCAATTAACTTTTTCATACTATTTTTTGATTACGATATAAGTCGGATAGTGATCGGAATACCCGCCGACAAATGCTCCGTTCGAGAATGTACGGAAAGGCGTATCCTTGTATTGGCCGCTCTGGTTTGTCATGAACGGTTTCTGGAAGATGCGGCCGTAGAATTTCTTCTTTGTAATCGGGACGATCTGGAAGGTTCCCTTCGGAGCATTGGCCAGGTTGTAATTGACCATGATGATATCGAAGATGCACCACTCACCCCGGTAGGCCAGGGAGCCGTAACCGGCTTTGAACATGGACAGGAAAGGATTGAAATAATCTTCCGGTCCCATCTCGCCGATCGTTTCCTTTCCATGGAGATAGACACACATCGAGGCATCGTCGGGGTTGTCGTTCATATCGCCCATAACAACGCACTTGATACCCGGATACTTCTGCATCATCATCCGGGAGTGCTCCCAGGCAATCTCCGCTCCGCGCCCGCGCAGGTCCTGTCCCTTGTTCCCGAGGCGGGAAGGGAGGTGGCAGACATAGAAAGCAAAATGCTCTCCGTCGATAATGCCGTGGACCATCAGGATATCCCTCGTCCGGAAGTCTGCTTTCCCGGCCTCGTCGAGTTCGAACTCGATCGAGCTGTTGAAATCAAACGGGATCGACTCGCTCTCGACAACGGTCATCAGCTCAGGTCTGTAGAGCAGGGCCACATCAACCCCCCGGCGGTCCGGTCCGTCATAATGGACAATCTGATAATTGGCTTCCGCGATCTCCGGTTCGATGACAAGATCTTCGAGCACATGACGGTTTTCGATCTCGGACACGCCGAGGACCGTATGCCAGACGCCGTTGTCTTTTTTCATCTCGGCGATGACGTGAGCCATGTTCTTGAGCTTTTTCTGGTATTTGACCTCCGTCCATTGATTCGCCCCGTCCGGAAGGTACTCGTAGTCGTTTTTGCCCTCGTCGTGATAGGTATCGAAGAGGTTCTCGAGGTTGTAGAATCCGATGACATGGCTCTTCGGCCCGGCGTTCAGGGACAGGGTCGCCGCCAGAAGAAGGGTCATCGACAGTGTTAGGAATCTTCTCATTATCTATTTGTTATCGTTTTAGTTACTTCCACCAGGATACCGGAGTTTCGGACTTGATCCGCTCCGCCGTCTCCTTTCCCACCTTCGTGGGCAGGTTGACGAAGAATTCGAATCCGGTCTTTTTTTCCAGTTCCCTGACGGAAAGGATATAATCCGTGCAGTTTCCCCCCGCGATGGACGCGGAGTGAGGGAGATAATAGCCGCAGGCGAGATAGCCGCCGTACCCGACGGTCGATCCCGGCATATAGCGGAGAAGGGCCTTGAAATAGGCGGACGGGATCCGGACCCGATGGCCGCCGCGGTCCGTCAGGACGCCGGAATTGGCATCGATGACGCAGCCCGTCACGACATACAGGGTATCGGACTGGGTCGCATACCCCCGGACCTTCGTTTCCAGATCCGCCCAGATACCGCCGTTGAAATCATAGTCCTGGGGGGTCATGTTCGTCGCGTAAAAAGTCGAGACATTCGCCGCATACGTCAGCCGGTCCGCAGAAGGGAGCTGGTGGCCCCTGCTGTGGCCAGTCCCATAGGCTCCGGAAGCAATCGCCTGCTGCCGGTCCGAATGCAGGAGGGGATCATACCCCCAGGCATTGGTCCGGCTCCCGTTTCCGATCAGGGATTTGTTGAGCGGATAGGCAACCCAGCGGGAGAGGTAAGACGCCTGATCATATTCGAAAGACCAGTTCCGTCCTCCTTTCTGAGTGAAGTAATTTCCCCCTTGCATGTCGTGGGCGAACCACTCCAGGCCGTCACCGATGGCCGTTTTCGGCAGCTCAAGCCAGCCGACCGGGGCGACATCGAATCCGTTTGCGGAAGACGAAGAGAGCGTTTTCTGGACAATCTTCAGGGCGGATTTACCTCCCGCAGAAGAAAGGGTCAGCGTTACGGAGCGATCCTGAGCCTCAGGATTTCTGTCGTACGTAAAGATCACGCTGTTCTTGTCTCCGGTTCCGGATGACGGGGATACCGAGCACCAGGGAGACCCTTCCGGGAAATCGAGGCTGATGGACCAGTCTCCTCCGGCTGAGACGGACAGGAATATACTCCCGGCAGAGGCGTCAAGGGTCGTTGCCCCTGCGGAGAGGGCCGGCGCTTTCTCAGGGACCGTCTTTTCTCCGCAGGAGACTGCCGCCACGGCGAGAATCACCGCAGCGACAGCATACCCTATGGACCTCCTCAAGGACATGGATGGTTATTCCGTCACGTACTTGACCAGGACCTTGGCGATCCGGCGCTGGCCGGAAGTGCCTTCGATCTTGAAGGTGGCAGCGGCTGCAGGGCCGTCCCAATGCGAATCGCGGAAGGTCCCCGGAGTCACAGTAATCTCATTCTTTCCGTCTCCCGATCCGAAAACCAGATCGATAGAGGCAATCTGCTTGCCGGAGGATGCGACAGTCATCGTGTTCCCGGAATAGAAACGGACTGCGGTGCCGGAATCATAGTATTTCGGAGGGTAACTCGAATTTGAACCCTGAGAGAAAGTCAGGGTCAGGTCGCCGACC
>ODAI014563213.1_pt1 | contig 13324 bp, 12 predicted proteins | sample 1539321 | NCBI WGS metagenome assembly ODAI01 (sample SAMN02144231, study PRJEB22623) | gut metagenome | biome: sheep rumen | host: Ovis aries | place: New Zealand
CCATTTGATGTCTCACCATAAATTCAATGAGCATGGCACCTCAGCACAGGTGGTTGAGAGGCTCAAGGCAGGACAGACGGTGGCTCTTGTGAGTGATGCCGGCACCCCGGGCATCAGTGACCCTGGCTTCTTCCTTGTACGAGAGGCCGTAGCTGCAGGCGTAGAGGTGCAATGTCTGCCGGGAGCGACAGCCTTTGTGCCTGCGCTCGTTGATTCCGCACTTCCCGACGACCGGTTCTGCTTTGAGGGCTTCCTCCCCCAGAAAAAAGGAAGGCAGACACGTCTGGCAGCACTGGCAGACGAAATGCGCACCATGGTCTTCTATGAGTCTCCTTACCGATTGGTGAAAACCTTGCAGCAGTTGGCTGAGGTAATGGGGATGGAGCGTAGGGCTTGTGTGGTGCGCGAAATTTCAAAAGTGCACGAGGAGAGCGTCCGTGGCACATTGCAAGAACTTGTCGGGCATTTCACAGAGCAGCCTCCACGGGGTGAGATAGTTATTGTCGTGGCAGGATGTGTTGAGAAGACGAGAGAAAAGAATGAAAATCAATCCAATAAAGAATAGTATAGCATGAGAAAAGTTTTATTTTTCGCTATTTGTCTACTGGCACTTGCCAGTTGCAAAGAGGAGCCAAAAGCTCCTGTGGTGGATATTGTTGACACCTCTGTTGCCGACTCTCTGCAGAGAATCATCGATCAGCGCGACAATGAGATTTCAGAGTTGATGGCCACATTCAACCAAATCGAGGAGGGATTCCGGGCCATCAATGAGGCCGAGCAGCGTGTCACCCTTGCCAAGAGTGGCGAAGGTTCTGACAAGGTTTCAAAAATCAAGGAAGACATCCTTTTTATCCAGAAACGTATGGATAGCAACAGAAAACTCATTGACCAACTGCGCCAGCAACTGAGCGAGAGCAGCATTAAAGGTGATGAATTCAAGAAAACCATCGAAATGATGGTCAGCCAATTGGAGGCTAAGGACCAGCAATTGGCAGAACTTCGTCTGATGCTTGATGCCAAGGATGTAAGGATTACTGAGATGGATGAGGCCATCAATTTGCTCAACAATGATGTGGCAGACCTGAAGAATGAGAGTTCGCAGAAGTCTCAGACCATCAGTGAACAGGACAAGCAACTCCATGTGGCATACTATGTGTTTGGAACGAAGAGTGAACTTAAGGAGCAGAAAATTCTCGACAAGGATGGAAATGTGATGCGCGGAGCCTACAACAAGAATTATTTGACCAAGATAGATACCCGCAACCAGAAGGTAATCAAACTTTACTCCAAATATGCCAAACTGCTCACCGACCATCCTACTTCATCATATAAGTTGGAGATGGATGCCTCCAAGCAGTATACCCTGCACATCACCAATGAAGACCAGTTCTGGCATACCTCCAAGGTGCTTGTTATCATGGTAAAATAAAACTGACACAAATCATTCAATAATAATCATTATGAATACCCAAAATCAAGGTAGCAAAACCTATCTGTTCTCCATCGTGCTCGTGGCAGTGCTCGGTGGTCTGCTCTTCGGCTACGACACGGCTGTCATCTCGGGCGCGGAGAAAGGCCTTCAGGCTTTCTTCAAGGATGCGCAGGATTTTCAGTACACTGATGGTTGGCATGGCTTTACATCAGCCTCTGCCCTCATCGGATGCATCATTGGCTCTGCCCTCTCAGGATTGCTGGCTACCAATCTCGGACGTAAGAAGTCTCTGATTATCGCCGGCTTGCTGTTTTTCATCTCCGCCCTTGGATCCATGGACCCAGAGTTCATGTTCTTTGAGCATGGCAAGGCTACTTATTCTCTGCTCATCATGTTCAATATCTACCGTGTTATCGGTGGTATCGGTGTGGGATTGGCATCAGCCATCTGCCCGATGTATATCGGCGAGGTGGCTCCGTCCAACATCCGAGGAATGCTCGTCAGTTGGAACCAGTTTGCCATCATCTTCGGTCAGCTGGTGGTCTACTTCGTCAACTTCTTCATCCTGGGCGACCATATCCAGCCCTTGGTCGAGGAGATGGGACGTGGTTTGGCAGCTATCAATCCTGCTGCCCAGTGGACGGTGACTACCGGTTGGCGTTATATGTTCGGTTCGGAGGCTGTTCCTGCAGGTCTGTTCGCACTGCTCATCTGCTTCGTGCCTGAGACTCCCCGTTATCTCGTTTCGGTAGGCAAGGATCAGCAGGCGCTGGGCATCCTGTCGAAAATTAATGGTGCCGGCAAGGCTTCTCAGATTCTGCAGGACATCAAGGATACGATGGTGGTGAAGACGGAGAAGCTGCTCACCTATGGTTGGGTGTGCATCTTCGTGGGCATCATGCTCAGCGTGTTCCAGCAGGCCGTAGGTATCAATGCCGTGCTCTACTATGCTCCTCGCATCTTTGGCGATATGGGTATGGACGACCCGATGATGCTGACCGTGTTTATGGGCATCATCAATATCTCGTTCCCCCTCGTCGCTGTGTTCACTGTTGAGAAGTGGGGCCGCAAGCCGCTGCTCATCTCCGGCTCTCTAGGCATGGCACTGGGTGCATTTGGCGTGGCACTCACCTTCGGACATGAAGGCATGGGACTCGTCACCGCAGCCTCGTTGCTGGTCTACTCGGCCTCGTTCATGTTCTCCTGGGGACCCATCTGCTGGGTGCTCATTGCTGAGATTTTCCCCAACACCATCCGTGGAGCTGCCGTGGCCATCGCTGTGGCTTTCCAGTGGATTAGCAACTTTATCGTGTCCTCATCGTTCGTGCCGATGTTCAACATGCACCTCACCGAGGGCGACGACTTCGGCCACTGGTTCACCTACGGACTCTACGGTGCCATCTGTGTCGTAGCTGCCGTCTTCGTATGGAAACTCGTGCCTGAGACGAAGGGAAAGACGCTTGAAGACATGACTAAACTTTGGAAAAAACAGTAAGCACATGAAGAAGATACTTGTTGCGGAAGACAATGACAGCAACTACATGCTGATGACCTACATCCTGAAGAACCACTATGAGGTGGCTCGTGCCCTGAACGGCAAGGATGTGGTAGAGAAAGCCCAGACCGTACAGCCCGATCTCATCCTGATGGACCTGAAGATGCCGCTGATGGACGGTCTTGAGGCTACTCGTCAGATTAAGGCCCAGCAGCCCGAGTTGCCCATCATCGCCCTGACGGCCAATGCTTTCGACAGCGATCGTCAGCAGGCTATGGATGCCGGTTGCGATGACTTCATGTCAAAGCCCATCAGCGCTGCTCTCTGTCTGCAGATGATTGAGAAATATATCAAGTAAAAAGGTGGAGTTTTGAAGGTTAAATTCCACCTTCTAAACTCAAAAAGGTTGCGCCCGAAAGCGCAACCTTTTAGCTTAGCCACCGGTCTCGAATCCGGCGCTGCCGCCACCGTTGTCACCACCACCGTTGTCACCTCCGGTGTTGCTCGAGCCTGAACCGCTCGTGCTGGGGGTGAGGCCACCCGCCTTATACTCCGCTACAGCCGTAGCGATGGGCTTCAGGGTCTGCACCTTCTTCTTCTTGCCGTCGACGGTCACCTCCTGCGAGTCCACGATGTTGCGGAACTCCAGCGAGCAATACTCCTCCTTGAAGCGGCGCGAGGTGATGTTGTCGTCCTCCACACCGTAAGGCAGGAAGCGGATGTGCACACCCTTCACCACGTCGTTGGGGTCGGCATTCTCCATAGCTGCGATGTTCAGCACGGGCTTGTCGACCGAGCACGTCGGCAGGAAAGTGCCCAGCGGATCCAGTCGCACGGGCACACCCTGCGAGATCAGCTCGGGCAGACACTGGGTGATCTTCTTCAGCACACCCTCGATGAGGTCCAGGCCGTAGATGCAGCCGTGGTCGCTCATGTGCTTGGCAAAGCCGCGCAGCGTCAGCGTGGTTTGTGTGTCAACTTCGGGATAGTACTTGCCAAATCCCGCATTTTTGGAATTCTTGTTCTGGCGCAAGTTGATTCCAAGTTTAATCTCATTTGTAGCCATTTTTGTGTTTTTTTATAGTATTAGACTACTCCTTCGGCCAACTGCACCGGGTGACCGATTCCCGCTGTATTTTTAATACATTGCAAAGGTACTAAAAAATCCCGAAACCACCAAACATTTTTGCAATTATTTTCGAAGAATTTCGAATGTTTTTTTCTGATAGATTTACCATGATACTAAATAGCCTCTACAATCATACTAAACACCGTGTGGTATCATCGTAAAATGCGGAAAGTAGGAAATGCGGAAAGTGGACATTTGGCATTTTCAGAGTGCGGAAAAGAGACATTATAAGTAGAAGTTTTTTATAATAATAATTAATTAATAATATAATACCATATTATTTATGTCTCCTGAGAACTGCTTCAAAAACACCTTAATGTCCACTTTCCTACTTTCCTACTTATCTACTTTTTCTGTTCGGAAGTCAGGGATTTCTATTAAAATATGTATTTTTTCTCTTGGCTTTCGTCAAAGTCTCAAGGAAATTTTGTAAATTTGCGGCAAAATGTATGGTTGTAATGTACGACATAAAAAAGAACTGTTGACGATGGACGGCGATATTCATTTGATACGCTGCCCCAAATTTGTAATAAAATGAATGTAATAGACATCAGACAATACTTAAATACGATACAATGTTGTGATTGCCTCGAGGGTATGCGTAGGCTGCCTGACAAGTGCATTGACCTTGTAGTGCCATCACCTCCCTACAATCTGAAAAATTCAACGGGTAACGGCCTGAAAGATGGCAGAGGAGGCAAATGGTCAAACGCTGCTCTTATCAATGGTTATGCGACATACGATGACAACATGCCATACGATGAATATTGCAAATGGCAAAAGGATTGTCTTACTGAAATGTATCGACTCATCAAAGATGATGGTGCGATATTTTACAATCATAACCAACTATGAAACTGACAACACAACAGATAGAACGGCAGGACTTCGTTGACAATGCGATATTCAGATTGATTAACGAACTAATTCCATCCGACAAAGAGATGGAATGGAACATTGAGGTTATTGGTGAGATTCGGGATACAATACAATCCCAACTTGTTACAAGGGGCTTCTGTACAGAACAAGAGTTTTATCCTTACGTTGAATAATAATGGAGATACGCGAGAAACAAATAGAGGACATCTTGGTGAGTTCGCCAGCGCTGATGCAAAAGACTTTCGGACTGGACGAGGAACCTCGCCTCATTGGACGGCAAATTATTGTACCGTCCGGCAGATTAGACATGCTCTACACCTACCAGAAGGATTTGTTTCTCATTGAATTGAAGGTGGCCAGTTTTCAAAAGCGTTTCATCAAGCAGGTACTTGATTACAAGACAGACTTACAACTCTTTCAGAAGCAAGGCAAGCTAATCAACGGTGACATTGTTCCGTTCCTGCTGATGCCTCAAACGAGTAAAAGCAATCGTGACGAAATTGAGGCCAAAGGAATCATTCTGCAAGAATATAATCCTGAAGAAATCCTCAGATTTTTTTACAGCGAACGTCTGCGCCCTATAACTACTTTCTCAGAATTAAAGCCTGTCGATTTCGGAATTTGGAACATTCACCTCATCAACAAGTTCATATACAACCTCTGCGAGACCAATTCCATAAACGAACTGCGTGCTATTGTTGGCGGCTCGCCGAAGACACTTTACAACAAGATACGTTTTGCCGACGAACTGGGCTTGCTGAACTGGTCATCAAAAGGTGACTACATCGCATTGACAAAGCTAGGCGAGCAATACGTTGCTGCAAAAGACAAGTACCTTGAAGAGATGCTAAGCGAAGACCAGGCAAGGTTGCTCAAAGACCAGGTGATGCAAAATCCCTACAACTCCTGTATTATTCTCGGCATCGCTTCGATGGTTGAATGCGTTTTCACCCTCTCCAAGACATCATACCCCGTTCCACTTGAGCAATTGGAACAATACTTCGCTATCTATTCGGGGAAATCGCTTGAATGGCAGACACCGCGAGCGAAGATGTACGGGGCTAAGATGTACTCGAACTACGCCATTGACCTCGGTCTTCTCGCCAAGAACGATACGAGTGTCTATCTGACTCCCGAGGGTTTCAAGTTCGTCATTCAGATGCAACTCCACAAGAGCCTCAAACTGATGAATTATTTAAATATAAACTGAGATCTGACAATGCGCCAAAGATACAGTCTGTTTTTCCACTACAACAACGTCCTGATGCTAAAGAGCGTTGATAAGGAAAAGTTCATTGAAGCAATAGAGCAAGGAGTAATATATGTCGACTTCGATGCCCGTACTGGCCATAATCACGGAACAAAGTTCCGCATTAAAAGTAAGAATATTCCCATGCTCTATGCAGAAGTGATAAAGGTCGTGTAGCATTTATTACAACTATTATCGATGATAAAGTCCTACAACTCTTCGCCAAGTACTACATTGGCATCTAAACTGCTGATGGAAAGAAAAACTCAATACGTGTATGGTTTCTTGACTAAAGTATTACTTGCAGATTTTAACAAGACAATAAAGTGAGAAGAGAACTGTGTCCCCTTTCCAGCGAAGACGAAGACTGGGTACTGCCTGTTGGATGTATGTACGCTATAGGCCGCTCCGATTTTGGCACGGATTATTGCTATGGCGTATGCGAGTGGGCTAACGGCGCTAAAGGAGCCATTGTCGATTTGTATGAAGTGAATGACGAGGTGGACAGCGAAGGGAAATCGATATTTGGAGGTACTATTGGTCACCGTGATTGCCTATATTTCGTAGAGAGTGAAATAAACTTGGAAAGTGTGGTGAAAGATCCTATACGCCGTTCAGACTTATGGATAAAATGTCCATTGATTGCTGAGGGTATCATTGCTCGCTTTGCAAAGACTACCCCTACCGATAGAAACTACACAGAATTGTATGAAAAGTACTATGAAATGGAGAAGTGCTTCTATGCCATAGACCGGAAGCGTCTGGACCCATTCGCGTTTAGTGCCAATCTGGATGATGAGTTTGCAAATGGTGTTCACCTGCGCCAAGAAAAAAGAAAGATAGAATTCTCATTACAGTGCTTATTGCCATTTCTTAGAGAGGAATATCACGATTCTGTTAAACGTGTGGCAGAGGCCTACATGGCTTTTGTCAAGAGCAAGGCAACGAAACAACCGGATGAGAAGACTAACGATGGAAGGAAAGAGTCAAAGCTTAGGGCAAACAAGAAGACAAAAAAAGAAGAGAAGGACTACAGTCGGTGTTCTTTCCTGCTAAATGTGGATAGCAGGAAATTGGAGAGATTGTATGTGTTGCTAAGTAAAGAAAATGATAAGGGGAAAAAGTTTATTGACGGTGACCTTATGAAGAACAACAAGGTAGACGAAGAGATTCTTTCTAATGTAAAAGTAATAAAAGATGAAAGTATTAGAAACACCGCCATCAATAAGTATCTGTTCAACCAAGTATTCTCAGGACAAGAAACAGATGTGCGCATAGTGTGGACAAGCCATACTAATCAACTATGGTATCTCATAAATGCCTTATATAATTATAATATAGAAGTTAAAAGGGGAGAAAAAATAGATGTTGTTCGCCTTCTTGAAAAGAGTGAGGCAGGACAAGGCATTTGGCAGATTGTCTGTTCGAGATTCTTAAACGGAAAGAAACATAAAGTGCTTGACGAGAGGACTGACAAAGTGGTTGAGAAAGCTGAACCAATAGAGTTTAAGGAAACAGACTTTCACAAATATAGTGAGAAAAACTCTCCTCGCGACACTTCCGACTTAGATGCTATCATCAAAAAAATTGCTCCGACGAGAGTTACTACCGATATAGAAACTATAGAGGAAGATACGAAGTTAAGCAGGTATGGCATTAAAGACCCAGAATCAGCAGAGCAACTTGGCGATGGTTTTCATGATACCAGCCATAAAGCAAAATTTGAATAGGAATAAAACTTACGAGCATAATAGGAACTCAGATTTCTGAGTAATTTTCCGAAACATTTCTGCAAACACCGCATGAATAGAGGTGTTTGCAGATTTTGTTTTATCCACAACCAATAGGAGTTGATGTTTTCAAAATAGGAGTTGTTTGATACAGAATAGGAGTTTTTCTGCAAAAAGCGGCAGAAGACTCCTATTCTTTGGGGTACTTGTAGAGAGGCGCGTCTCGCAAATAATCAAATAACCAATGTCGCTAAAGGACGACGCAAGTAACAACAAGATTATGAAAACAAGAAAAACTGCTGCCAGCGAGTGCAGCAACACGAAAAAAAAGTTTGACATTGAGAAACTGTTAGAAGCAGACTTCAAGTCCCGGTATCCTATCTGTCGTGAGGTGAAATCATTCTTAGATGTAATTGAAGCATACCTCGATGACCGCCAGTCAGGAATTCTAATTGACAGTTTTCTCGGATTCAGTGCGGAAACTCAGCGTGAAATGCTTGAGTGTCTTCTTCTACACATCGTTCATGGAGCAATTAAGCAGATAGGGATAACTCACATTGACCTTTTGCTCTGTGACATGCGCGATGTAATTTATAAGGCAGTCATCTTGCCTGATCTACCTGTCTCAAAGACTTTTTGCGAATATTCTAAAGAACTCCTTAGAGTATTCTCGATTATGGATGAGAGAAAAGCTGAATGGGAAGTGTTCCAAGCTGACTATCGTAAATTGTTAGCGGGAACTTACAAAAAGTAAACAAAATGGAGCCTGCCGATAAGGCGCCAAGGCAGGCTCTCCTTATTAATTATAAAAAGGATTTTAAGACAATGGATAAGACAGAAATCAAACAGAAGAAAATCAAGGTTCGCGGCACGGGGTGCTTCGACCCAACGGACAACAGTTTTGACTTCACGCCGTTCAACGACGCTCCATCGACCCAGCAGAACGTGAAAAGCTGCGTGGGGGGCGGCAAGTCGTGGACAACGACAGGCAAAGACCCATCGAGGATGCTGAGCCTGAAGGCAAAAGAGTCGAGTGCCGATCAGTATGCCGACTTCCTTAGCCAATTCAATGCGCTCACAAAGGACTTGAAGCCCAAGAAGCCCGTAGTGCTGCCCACTGAGCTGCGCGTGGTGAAAGAGACGGGACTGGAGTGCTGGCTCGACGAGGAGAAGCTGGAGATGACCTTTACGGGCCGTATCGACCTCTCTCGTCATAGCCGCGACTGGCAAGCCGAGGTTTTGCGTCAGGTACAGCTGGTTGTTCGTCGTCTGCCTGCCAGCGACAAGTTTAGCAAAGTTATTAACACCATAAGAAAAGGAGATAAGAACGTATGAAACGTGTATTTCAACCAAGCATCAACGCAGCTACCCAGGAGCTGGTTGAAGAGGTGCTCAAGAGCATGATGAAGCACCCCAAGAACAACGAACTCATAGACAACTACCGCGAGATGAAACGCCAGATGGCTGATGCCCTGGCACGTCAAGCAGTAGACGAACTGGTGAGGGAGTTTACAGCGTGTGAGGCCTACAAAAAATGGCTGGTCAAAGAACTGAAGAAGGACGAGCGCCGTTCAAAGAAACGCATGCCCAGCGATGACCAACAACGTGTCAAACTCTACATTTCACACTTAAAAACATCACTGCCTGCCGTTATCCCCACGGTGACCCACTTTACGGAGAGCAAAGACCAATGGGGACGCATAGGGTTGTGGCGTGTCCAGTCGACCGGATACCTGTCGGGGTTTGGTGTGGTTGATGGTGACCACGTTCCTAACCCTGAGGCTCTCATTGAGGAGTGGTTGAAGCGTGAGGACTTCAAAGATCTGGGCATCGTATGGATTTTCATCACGCCAAGCGGCGAGGGTGTGAAGGTTGTCTTTAAGGCAAGAGAAGAATGGGGAAACCTCATAGATAACTCCTACCAGATGGCCGAAATTCTCGGAATTCTGGACTATTGTGATTCTCAGACGAAGAACGCTGACCATGCCCATTTCATTCCAAAGATGAGCGATGTGAAGTACATCGACTGGCAGGAGCTATTCACCTACGAGAATCCTGCCTACGAGGCTCGATTTGGTGAGGCTTATCGCCGTGGCGAGTCAGAACCCACTCAGCCCCGCTGGCAGGAACTGGAACGTCAGCGCAGTGAAACTCGTAAACAGTCGGCAGGTAGTGCGTCTACGCAGGCCACCGCAGTCGTTGTCCCTCAGGTTGAAAACTCAACAGAATTCACTCCGGAAGAAGAGGCTTTTATCAAGGTACTGAACGAGCACTATGGCCCGAATCTGCCTGCTCATACGAAGCATGACACGATGCAGACGGAGACGTCGCACTGGCTGTGCTACTTCAACGACAACGATGCGCAGAAAGCCATCCAAATGGCCTACCGACTGGATTGGGTGAAGAATTGGCATCCAGAGCCAGGCGAAGTGGAAGACCTGTGCCAGTCAGCCGCTAAGAAGAAACTGCTGTCACGTTATCCCAAGGCGCTGAAGGAACTGATGGAGAAGGCTGGTATCAATTTGGAACAGCCTATAGCAGTGCCACGCGATGTTGACCCTATGGCTGACTTACCATTCGACCGCTGGTGCGATACGATAGAAAAGTTCTTCGACGTGTACCCCTGTCTACGTGAAGTCTGCGAACCCCATCCCCGTCGTCTGTGGCCTTTCCTGCTCTTTGCATCGGCAGCCATGATGGGAACGTGCATGACGCTGTGTTACTATAAGTTCTATGCCAACAAGTCGGGAAGAACGCGTCTGACGTACATCATACTGGGTGTAGGCGACCCAACGAGCGGCAAGGGTACGCTGACACGACTGATGGAGCTGTTGCTGGCACCGATACTGGAGTCGGATGCGATTGCTGACGAAGCCACCAACCAGTGGAAGGAGAAATTCGATGCTACTGCCAGCAATAAGGAGCATGAGACGCGCCAGAAAATCTACAACCGCTTTTTTGGACCACGAGCTTCTAATGGCGAATTCATCCGTTCGATGATCAATAATAAGGCCATTGTAGATGGAGAGGAGATGCCCATTGGTTGCGTAACGGTGGATTCGGAGAAGGACAATAGCATCAACATGTCACGCTCTGGCGGATGGCAGAATCGCGACATCATGGTCTTGAAAAGCTTTCACACAGAGTTTGATTCGCAGCACTACCAGAACAAACAGTCGGTCAGTGGCCGCTTCCGCGTAGTTTGGCAACAGATTGAGACTTGTACGCCGCCAACGTTGAAAAGACTGGTGAACGAAAGAAATGTCAACTCAGGTCTTGATACTCGTACGGGAACAATACCGATGGGGAAGCCAGACTATGACATGATGCCGCTGAATAGTAACGAAGAAAACCTCTTGGCTTACAACGAGACGCTGAAACAGTGGGCTTATCGGCTGGATCAGCGACAGGGCGAGCTGCCCATCTGGCCACTGGTAGAACACGTGCACAAGTGGTGTGACGAGCGTCGTGCCATCGCTGAGTTTAACGACGACCAGGCCGACTGGTTGCTCATCAAGCGCGTACCATATTACGGTATCAATGTGAGTGCACCCTACATCGATATGCGTCACTGGGAAGAGCGCGAGAAGACGGGCACCTACACCATCGACGATACCGACCGTGCGCTCTGCGATTTGGTGCTCGACATCCAATACCGCACACAGCATTTCTGGTATTACGAACTGCACCGTCATTACTATGACAACCAATTGAAGGATGCCGCTCAGCTGCGTCGTCACACGAATAAGTTTCAGGAGTGCTTCCGTCTGTTGCCAGAGGAATTCACCACCGATAAGTTCGCAGAGACCTTCGGCTATGCCAATAATCGTGCGGGGCAAAAGACCTTACAGCGTCTGGAGAATGACAAATGCATCGAGCGCACCATGCGTGGTCACTATAAAAAACTGGTTTCCGAACTGCCTACTATCTGAATGCAGAAAGTAGGAAATGCGGAAAGTGGACATTTGTCAATCCGCACAAATGATAAGAAGAAAGGTAGCTCATAATTGGGCTACCTTTTTGCTAGAAAACACAGCGGAACCGCCCCCCGTTGTGTTTTAGTTTTGGGGACGAAAAATGCGGCTCAGAACCTGAAGCCTAGGGCGGCATAGGCTGTCCAGTCGGTCATGCGGCCTGAAACGAGGTCGCTGCCGTAGCGGAACATGTTGTAATGGCCGGAGACACGCAGATACCAGCGGTCCCAGTTATAGGTTACACTCAGTCGCGCGTCGAAATTGAACTTGGGCTTGTTGCCGGTCTTCTGTTCCTGTTCGTTGGTTACCTCAACATAGGTGTCGGGGTCATACAGGAAATCGACCAACTCATCCTCCGTCATTTCTGCCAGTTCTTCCCCGTCCACTTTTACCCCCTTAGGATGATATACGTTGAAGTCGTACAGATACTTGGAGGTGCGGTTGTAGAAGGTGAACATCGGCATGGCCATCGCGTTGATGAGCAGTCCCCGGGCAGGCACCCAGTTGTAGGCATATCCGATGCCGATGCTGCCCTGCGTGAACTTCACCTTTCCCACGTTTTTCATCATCATCGTCAGCGGCCAGTTGGAGTCGGCACTGTAGTCGACACGGCTGTGGCAGTACATGCCGCCCACGACGAACGAACCGGCCGAGTGGCGCTGAATCAGCGAGTTGTCGTAGGCAGCAGCGTATGAGAAGTATTTGCCGTTGAGGATGTAATAGCCGTCGAGGAAGAAGGTGCGCACCTTGATGGGGTCTTCCATCCGGTCGTCGTCCGATTCATACTCAAAGGCCTTTTCACCATTGATATAGATGTCGGGCATATCGCTCTTATAGGTGCTGATGCGCAGGTTGATGCCATAGCGGCCGCCCGTGGCTCCAAAAGAGAACGTGGAACCCGTAGTACGGCCCAGCTCCTTGGAAAATCCCAGTCCATAGCCGCGATAGCCTAACCACAGGCCTACTGAGGTGGAGAGTCCGTTGTTGCTCTTCGACACCATGCGGATATCCTCTTCATCCCACGAGGTTTCCATCTTCAGGGTCGATTGGTTTATCGTGGTACGTGCCTCAACGGACAGCTCCTGCTTCGGCTGCTCTATCCAGTTGCGGTCAATTGTTGATACTGCCGATGAGTCGATCAGCGTCTTCAGGAAGAACAGCGGCTGCAACAGCACCGGTTTACCCTTGGCGCCGTCGGCAGCTACCGACAGAATGCCTTTGCTTTTCTCTGCGGGCAGCGGTAAGTTGACTGAAACATTCTGAGCCGCTGCAGAGAGGGGCATCAGCGTGAATAAGACGATAGCGATTTTAGTCTTGATTGCTTTCATGTCTGCAAAAATACATAAAAAGGGTGAAACGGCCAAACGTTTCACGATAATCTTTTGCAGACTAAGGCAACGAGGAAGGGGAATAGCAGGATGGCGACGATGGCGAGG
>ODAI011103090.1_pt1 | contig 13323 bp, 10 predicted proteins | sample 1539321 | NCBI WGS metagenome assembly ODAI01 (sample SAMN02144231, study PRJEB22623) | gut metagenome | biome: sheep rumen | host: Ovis aries | place: New Zealand
AGTTTCTCCAAGCTGACTGAGCAATTCATTTGTCTGAAGGACACTCAATCGTTGGTCAATGGCAGAAATGATGATTGAGTCCCACGGATTACGCGGATACAACGGACTTTGTTTGGCGTAGCGCAACAAGTACTGCGTCTCCTCCAACGTCAAACCCATTGCGAAGGCAAGTGCCAAAATCTTCGGTCGCGACGGATTCTTCTTCAATCCAGAAAAGATGTGATAAGCATACTCGCGCTGGACGCCCGAACGCTCGATGACAGCCTGCTTGCTCAATTGTTTCTGCGCCAAGAGATTTGCAAGATATTCGCTCAACGGCTGAACGAATTCTGCACGATTACGCCGCAAATAATTTTTAATGTCGTTGTCCTCGCGGAGCTCGACAAAAAGTTCGTCAGTGTCTTTGTCGTATTTCGGCACGAAAGTTCACCTCGGTTTTTGCTCAATGATATAATGACGAAAAATCTACGGCAAGAGACGGGAGCACCATGAATTCCTTTAAGCGATTTTTGGACGACACCTTTGAGCTCGTCGACGTGCTCAAATCGTCTAATCAAAGTTTCGTCGCGCTGGTCTACGATAAGCACGCCCAACGACTTTGCACCCTCAAGCGACGCAGTCTCCATTCGCTCGACATTTATCGGACGCTGAAGAATTTGGCGGAGCCGCACGTCCCGGAAATTTATCGGCTCTTTGAACGCGACGGGCAACTTGTCGTCGTGGAAGAACATATCGACGGGCAGACGCTCGACGATATGTTGACTTATCAAACGCTCGCTGTCGACGAAAATCTTGCGACGGAAATTCTCAAGCAGTTGTGCGCGTGTCTTGCCGTCATTCACAAAGCCGCAATCGTCCACAGGGACATCAAACCTTCCAACATCATGCTGACGAAAAATACCGACGTCAAGCTGATTGACTTCGGTATCGCCCGCAAATTCAAGCCCGAAAGTCGCGCCGACACTGAAATTCTCGGCACGCGCGGTTATGCCTCGCCCGAACAGTTCGGTTTGTTCGACTTCGGGCAGACCGACGCTCGCAGCGATATTTATTCCCTCGGCGTCACGCTTAAACAACTGCTCGGCGAAGATTATCGCGGTCGATTGCTCAAGGTTTTGAATCGGTGCACGGCTTTGGATCCGTCGCAACGCTATCAATCCGTCGCCGAACTCGAAAACGCTCTCGACAGCGGGAACAAGTTGCAAGTCCTCAAGAAAATTTTTGCGGTCGGAGCGATTTTTATTTTTGTGATTAGTTTTCCCATCGCCACGACGGACATTAGCCCGACTGACCATGCCGAGCCCGTCACGCCCGCCGAAGAATTGCCGCACGTCGCTCAACACGTCGCCGACAAAACTCCGCCCGCGTCCTTGAATCAAACCACGCTCAATCAGCTTATCGACTTCGCGAACACGTCTCACGAGCCGATTGAGCCGCCGCCCGTCATTGCTCCCGAACCATTGCCGGAACCTGCGCGGGACGAAGGCAAAAAAAATACCGTCAAGCCTCGCGAATCGTTTAACGGCGTGGATTTGTATTTTTATCTGAACGGAACGCTCACGGGTACGGATTCGCATTTAGTCGAAATCAGCGGTTGGCAAAGTTGGACTCGGTACGACAATGGCGTCATCTTCCCTGCCGATTGGACTGCGCGGCTTCACGTCGAAAATCACGGCGACACAGATTTGATTGACCCGCTAATCACCGTCGTCATCAACCAGAACGAATACCCAATTCAAAAGCCGACCGTCAATGTCGGGCAGTCGCTGGACTTGAATATTCCCTTGGCGGACAAATTCGCCGCGCCGATTGAGGGCGTCGGCACCGTTCAAATCATTTTGCAACCTCAAGGCAGAAATCCGATTTACCTTAACCGAACGTTCAAGCTCGTTAAATGAATTCAAGCACAAGTCGCACGTCGTAAATCAACAAAATCAACGTGCGATTTTTCCAAGAGATCATCAAATTTATCAATGCCGTTTTGCTCAATGTACAAACGCTCTTTCTCGCTGATGGGAACTGCCAAAAGCCACGCGATTATATTTCCGTCAAGCTCACAGGGCGAATAATTTTCCCAAAACGCCGGTTGCAAAAGTACGACGTGTTTCAGCGTCGCGTTGTCCGTGTACGGCTCAATCACATTTTCTATAATCAGACCGAATTCGCAATAATGATTTTCCATTATCCGAAAAGCCGCCGTCGACAAAATGTTCGCGAAAATTTCTTCGTTCTTCTTGCCGAGCATCATCAATTCAACTTTAAGCGGTCTGCCGTCAAATTCTTTGCCGATATCCACGTTCGCCAGCCCGACCGTGCTGAGCGTCGTAAGCTCCGAAGCAGTCTTGTCCGTGCAAGTCATAACATCAACTGAAACGGTTTTATCTTCGTTTTGATATTCAAAAACCGTCGGACTGCCGCCGATGAACGCCAACGCATGTTGCGCGATTTTTTTATTTTCCATGATAATCACCTGCCTCAAATGAGAAATTTTGCCACGTTAGCCAATGCATATGCCGCATTTACCGCAAGCTCTGCACGTTTCATGTTGGTATCGCCGAAATATTCGTTGGTTAGATTTTCGCCTTTGTGGCTGCGATTTGAGGAGGGCAATTCCGGTCGCAGATGATCGGGGTTATTGTATTCGTCGATGAATTTTTCACGACTGATTCCGCGTTGAGCGGCACTCTCCTGATGTTTTTTGAATTCGTAGCCGGGTTTGTGTCCCATATCCCACGGCTGATTTTTGGACATATATTTTCCGCTTACGGGGTCACGAACTCGCCCGTGCATGTCTTTAGCCTGCTCCCAAACCGTATCTCTCATGCCCGCACGCCACGCAGGTCGCTCGTAGATATTCTTTGCGGGAACTTCACGATTAGCCCTGCGCGAAATATCGGGGTAATTTCGACCGGTATTTTCAAAGACGGGATTGCGCGGCTGTTCGGGATGATATTTCGGACGAACGTCATTTCTTGCGGTGCGCGGAGCATGCGAATCCGTGAATTTGCGCATTTTACTCCAGCTCCTTTTTTAGGAAGTCCTCTCGCAACTGCCGAATTATTTCGTTGTCGGGATAGCGTTCGTGTTCCAAAAGGCAACAGTAGTACATAATTTTTTTGAGCTCCGTTGCGTTGAAGGAAGAAAATTCGTCGCGCAAATTCGCCGCTATAATTTCCGCAAGTTCGCGAAGATTCTTCCAGTTACCGCCGCTCGTGCCGTGGAAAAAATTTGACAGGTCATAGTTCTTGCCGATAAAATCCGCCATGCTCCATTCGAAGTTCAAGTCGCGATTTTCCAATCCGAGAATCAAATTGCGCCGAGCTTCGGCACGAACGTTAGCCCGTAAAAGTATTTGCCGTAACTCCGCCAACGACTCCGACGAAGGCGAATCTTCCAAAAGCCGATGCAGAATCAAATCGCTGTCATCTTTTATCGAGGCAGTCGGGCTTGCAACGGTCTCAAGCGGCATAGCTGTCGGAATAAATTTCGGCAGTCGACAAAGAACGGCTTCTTGCCAATCGTTTTGGTAAACGGCGGCAGTCCCCGTCGGCAGCTTGGATATTTCCAAAATTTGCTTGTCGGACAGAGCCATTGAATTCCCGACGATTTTGCGGTCGTTGCCTTCGGGCAGGCGCAGGACAATTTTGGTGTTGGTATTTCTAATCGCCGCCACATCCAAAAGGTCGGGAGCTTGGTCGGCAATGATAAAACCTTCGCCGTAAGTGCGGATTTCGGCTATGGAGTTCGTGAGCATTTCAACGGATTTTCCCTGCAAGTTCGCTGATTCGGCACTTTGTTCGGTCGAAGTTTTCTTCAACAGATTGTGAGCCTCTTCAAGCACGGTAACATGCTTCAAAGGAGAATTCATTTCCGTGGCGTTTGCAATGCGATATTCCTGCAGTTTCAACACCGTCAGCCCCATGATGAGTGCTTTGGTGTCCATTGACCCGACGCGGCTGATATCCAAAATCGCGTCGTCGTCGAAGAGTTTGCTTAAATCCATTTCGTTGCCCGAAAAAATTCGCCCGTTGATTCCGTTGGTCAACGATTTGAGTCGGGCTGAAAGTGCGCCGATATAATCGCCCTTGGTGTCAGCCGAAAAGTCTGAAGTGTTGATTAGGTTGTTCAGCTCATGCAATACGTCGTCGAAAGTCGGGAACAGTCCGTGAATTTTTTTGTTGACGGAAGTATCCAAATTCCAACCCGCCGAGATGTAAGCCCTTTCAATCGAGTCTTTGAGTATGGCGGGCATTGCCGCGTACATTGGCCAGCAAACATTGAATATTTCAATAAGACGATCTATGTGTTCCAGAACGTGAACAGCTTCGGGAAAAGCGAACGGATTTATCTGCACGAGCGCGCCCAAATTGGGATTGGTTCCGAAACAATTTACGTTGGGGAAAATTTTGCGGTATTCGCCTTTGGCAGGTTCCACGACGAGGAACGGAATCCCGCTCTTGCGCACTTCCGACAGCAAATGATAAATCGCGTTACTCTTGCCGGAGCCGGTTGAGCCCGTAACAAAGCTGTGCATCGTCAAGCTGTTCAAGTCCAACGTCACGGCAGTTTCAGTCACGTTGCCCAGATGATAGATTTGTCCCAAGTGAATTTCTTTTTCACGACGACCGTATCTCAAAACTTCCTGCGCAAAAGCGGCGTGCTCAACGACGGGCAGACCTTTGACCGAACGATAGGGCAAGCCCATGTGGATTATCAATTCGTTCGTGCTAATCATGACTGCAGGCGTGACTTCCACATATCTGGGCTTCTCGTAGTCAAAGCCTCTGTAGGAAAATTTCGGGTGCACGAAATTTTTTATATACGGCTTAAGTTTGAGCAAGGCTTCTTCGTCAAGCCACGTGTTGACGGCGGAGCGTTCCACACCGCTTTTTTTGCCCGATATGACGGACTGATAAATATTTGCGGCGGATTCGGCTTCGGCAGCACTGTCGCCGATAAAGTATGCCGCAAAATTCCACATGCCGAAACTTTCGCAGTCCTCGATTCTTTTCAAGTGCCGTTCCAAACGTTGCGTGACGGATTGCAATGTCATATTCCTTGCGTTCAACGTGATGCCTTGCGACGATCCGAATGTGTTGGTCAACGACAGGGAATTTGTAAAATTCACGGACTCACCGACCGAATCATTTTCGCCGAGTGATTCGCTTCGATTGAAAGATTCGCCGACACTGCGCCCCGTGCTGACGTTGTAATTTGTGCCGACGGTGTGCGTGTGGCTCAAGCCGTGCGATAAGGTTTTGGAAATTGATTCGGACTGCGATTGAGTCTGACTGACCCCGAAAGACTTCGTGTAACTTTCGCTCTCGCCCGAAGTTGTATTGGCGTTGACGCCGACAACCAGCGGTCCTGCATGAACACCTTTCGAGGTCGAAGAGTTTGTTCCGCGCGTGTAAGACTCGGAAGAATTTTTGCCGAAGGCAGTCCCTGACGTTTGGGAATTGCCTTCCGCAACGGAATGTGTTTTGCCGACCGAATCGGAATAGCTTGTACCTGCGGATTCGCTTCGGCTGTCGGTGAAGGATGTGCCTTTGCCGACCGTTTTGCCGCGATTCGTGCCGTGAGATATACTGCGCGTCATTCCGCCGCTTTGACCTTTCGAGGTGCTGTCGCTTGAGGATACGGAAAAATTTATCTGCATGTTCACGAACGGCGAAATCTGCGAACAAATATTTTCGTAATGATGTTTAATCAGCTCCAGCTCGACGTAAGAAATATTTTCGGCAATGAATATGGCTTGGTAACTGCGACCGCTCATGCTGTCGACGAATTTTTCCATGCCTTGAATAAATCGCTTGTCCGTCAGCTCGTCGATTTTTTGCCGAAAATCCGCCACGCAAGTCACTGCAGAAAGACACGGTATTTCCAATTTGTCCAAATCGCGTTGCAAATCTTCCTGCAAATAATCATCGACGCGGCTTCCGGGGAATAAGCCCGACATGCTCCGCTTGAGCATTTGCATCATCGTGGCTGTCGAATTTTCTGCCGCCATTGACCTGACGCCCAAATAAAATTCGTTGGTGTTGCCGTCGCTCTTTATCATCAAAACCAACGTGCAGGGCTTGTTGCACAAAACCTTGAACAACGTTGACAGCTTCGACACCGAAAGTTCGTCTTCTTGATAGACCAAACTCGTGATTCTGAAAAAATGTATCGGCTTTAAGCTCGCCAATCGACTTTCGTCCGCCGCGATTATCGGCAACTTGTCCAACGCCGACAAGTAGCCCTTCATGACTTCATCGTCGATTATCTTCAAGCAGTTGTTGAGGTTTTGTTGGAGTGTCGCCAAATTTGCCGATAAATTTTTGTTCGGTATCGGAGCAAGTTCGGGCGCGTCGTCGACCTTGACGGATTCTTTCGGCGCAGGTTTTGCAGTTGGCGGCGACAACTCGCCCGCCGTGCTTTTTCTGACAAAATCATTAAAACGCATGCCGTCACCTCACTCTGTTGATTTTATTAAACGTGTAAGTTTTGGTACGCCGACGGAATTTGACTTGGCAAAGGGGCGGCTTGTCGATGCTGTCGACAGGAACCAACACCGCCAATTTGCCGTTTGAATATTCGCCGTTGAGTTCGCACAGCTTGCCGCGTTCAGGCTCGTAAGGTTTTGCAATCACGTATTCGCGGATAATCGTTTCATCCGAATTTTTGATAAACAAATTCACTTCGTCGTTGCTCAAGACAAATGTGCGTTCGGGCTGTTTGAGAATAACGAAACCTTTCACGTCGAGATAAATTTTTTGCGGGGACTGCGTCAATTCAGCACGATTAAGATTATCACGGCAAGTATCGCCGCAATCGCTGCTATCACCGGCGCAATCCCCGTCGATTTTTTTGGCGGGGTAACCTCACTTTGCCGACGACGCTCAAGTTCTTGCTGTTGCAATTTTTGTTGACTTTCAGCTTCAGCGTTCTCATGCGCCAATTTCTGACGTGCCGCTTCAAGTTCGCGATCTTGTTCGGCTTTGCTTTTGAAGGGCGGCGGATTTGCGGAGCGTTGTTGCACAATCGGTTGAGAAATTGGCGGCGCGGCGGTCTGTCGAGTTTGTTGCTGACGTTCCTGCCGCAGACGCGCAACTTTATCGGCGAGCACCACGAGCGCGACTTTGCGCATGTGATCCAGTCGTTCGCGGGAAAAATTTTTCAGCAGGTCGCGTTTCAAAATCTGCCAATAATCGTCGTTCCAATCGGCTTGTCGGTTTCTGAAGTCGTTCAAATTTTTATGCGGCTCGAACAGCCCTTTTTTTACGCAATAATTGTAGTCGTCAAGATATTTTTCAAAGGTCGGGTCAACGTCCAAGCAGTCGACAAAAATATATTTCAAATCCTCGACGTCGCCGATGTCCGCAGATTTTCTTACTTCCTCGTGCAAAATCATCACCGCCTAAATTTCTAAGATACCGTCGATTTTGTCGCGGCAATCTTCAATCCACGCCAAAATCCTGCGGTTATCTTCAAGCACTTGTTGTTTACGATCTTGATCTTTGGCGCAGGCTTCCAGCTCACTGTATTTCTGCGCGATAAGCTTGTCCAATTCGTCGAACATGGACAGAAACTGCTGTTTCATTTTGTCGATTTGTTCGCGGGCGTATTGAAGGGCGTTTTTTATGCCGTCGTCGATGTTCCTGCGGAATTTTTTGACGAGTGCCGTTTGAATTTTGTCCGTCGCCATGGAAAATTTTTCGATTTGTTCGGTTCGTTCCTCGTAAATGTCGCGCATAACCGTCTGATAATCCAGCACGGTTTTGTAAACGTCTTCGTCCTTGTAATCGTCAACAGTGACGTAAACATCCTCATCAATGTAAGAGTCGCGCCAAAAGCTCCACCATTTCTTATGGGGATTTTTGACTTTGCGGGTGCCTTGATATTCTTGGTGCGAGCCGGTTTTGACTTTGCGGGTGCCGATTTTTTCTTCGTGTGAGCCGGAGATAATTTGTTCGGCTTCCTGACCGACTTTTTCGTGCCAAGTTCTGGTTTCGTAGGTAGTCTCGCCGAAATCATCGACTGCTTCCGTCGCGAATTCATCCGAGCTCCATGCGACGACGGCTTCTTGCATATTTTTGAGCGCGCCTTTAATCAAGTCGACGGTGTCAAAATCCAAATCGCCGCCTGCGGAGTCTTTGTCGAAACGCGTGAGTTTTTCTCGATATTCCAAAAGCATCTTTTCGCCCGTGTCGACGACCTCGCGATTTATGACGCTTTCAAGTTCGGCACTCATCTGCGCAATGGCATTGGAAGAAATTTCGGCGAATTGCATAACAAGGCGTTTTGCCTCCGCCTTACTGGTAATGGTGCTGCCGTAATGTCTGAAAATTCTCGTGGTCTTATTTGAGCTCTCCGCCGTGAGACTTTCCGCCTTACGTTCAATCTGCGCCATGGGGTTGAAGGCGGCGATGCGTGCCTTGAAATTTTTGGCGTCTTGACCGCTTTGAATCTTGGCTTTGACGGCTTCGGCGCGGGCAACGACTTCTTGGGCGGCTTTTTCGTCGCGGGTAACTTGATCTTTTGCCTTCAACAAAACTTGACTGCTTTCCAAAACTTCGTGGAACGACTCGACCAAATCTTTGACCTTCTTGGTCTGCGCGTATTTTTTGACGTAAGCGGTGATTGCGGCTTCGATTGAATAAAGTCCGCAGTGAATGAACGCCTGCATTTTGGTATCGCCGTCTTCTTGAGCTTGAGCAAGGCGATATTCCAATTCGCGCTTGGTGCTCGGTGCCAAAACCGAATATTGCTCAAGGTGCATGGAATCATGCTCAATGAACTTGTCAATCATCATCAAAGTATCGCGTGCGGCGGAGGGCAATTTTTTCATTTGTTGGCGTGTCAAATTGTCAATGTCGACGTCGCGGAGAGTGGTGCTCAAATTCAGCGCGGTAAACGCCGAACACGGGAAAATTTGCGGGTCGTATATACCGTGCGAGGCAAGATACCTTCGCGCCTGTTCAACGACGTTGGCGATGTTTTCATTTTCGGGGTCGAAGCTGTCCATTTTGTTTATCACGAACATGAAACGATCGCGAATCAACTTGCCGCCCTTTTGAATCTGTTCGGCGACGTAATCCAAAAGCGCGGCGTCGTCATTGGTGCTGAGTTGCGTGCCGTTGAGGACGTACAAAATCAGATTGTTGGAGTCGTTGTTAATTGCGCTGTAAGTCGTGTTCTTATGCGCCTGATTTTGGGAGTTGTTCGGACCGGGCGTGTCCACGAGCATTAAAGCCGTCGTCCGCGCGTCAATGAAAGGAATATCGCCTTTGGCAACAATGCGGTGAACTTCGGCATTGCTGTTGAGCCTGTCCATTACCTCATAAGTCAGGTCGGGAATTTGTTCAATCAGCTCGCCGCTTTGATTGAAGACGTTCGCCGTGAAAGAATCGCTGTCGTTGTCGGTTATCTCGGTGATTGTGGCGGTGCAAGCCTCATTTTTGGCGGGCATCAATTTTTTATTCAACAGCGCGTTAATCAGCGTGGACTTGCCCGAACTCATTGTTGCGACGACATTGACGGGGAAAATGGCGGTTCTTATGTTGTCGAATGCGCGCAACAATTTCGGGTTGTGAAAATCTTCAATCGGCCCCGTGCGCAAATCCTCGAATATCTCGGTGATTGCGTCGGCGATGTTGTCGCTCGATTGTCCCTGAATAAAATTCAGCGAAAGATTCCGTATGACGCCCGTTTCTTGCGCTTGCCGAAAAGCAAACTCGAAGTCGTCCCAATCAAGCTCCATGCCGTAAAACTCAACGTTAAAGTCAAGCGTGTTGAACTCGTTGCGCAGTTCTTGCGGGAAGTTGCCGACCCACTCCTGCAGACGTTTGCCCTTGACGTACTTTTGCAAAGAGCTGTCCGATTCGATTTCCTTGCCGTTCACTTCTATCAGTGTCTGCAAGCGGTAAGGATTGTACTTGACGAATACTTGTGCCAATAAGATCACGACCTTTCAAGAAAACAGAATCAAATTTCGGATTAGCTTTTCGACGTAAGCAAAGCCCGAAGTCTTGAGCAGTTGCTCGGCTTCGGACGGGCTGTCTTCAATCTGCGAATGTGAGAAAAATTTTTGATAGTATTCGACCAGCCCCATATCGTCAAATTTATCTGCCAAGTTGTAAAGCTGACCTTGCTCCGTGCGATTGAGCGACTGACGACGATTCAGCTTGACCAACAAGCCCGCCAGCGACGACATCGGACAAATTATTATCGGTTGCTTGAAATTTTTGGTGAGCAGATACCGACGCACACGCTCCACGATATTTAAAAAGTTTTCGGTTTCCGGCTCAATCATATCAATTTTGTTTACGACGAATAAAACATTTGCGCCTTCGCAGCTCTCCTTGACGAAATCTATATGAAAATCGTCGTCGTTCGTAAAAAGTTGCGTCGCGTTCATTATGTAAATCAGCAGGTCGTAACGGTGCGCCTTCAAGGCATCCTCGGCGATATTTTTATGCTCGACATAATCGTTGGCGTTCACGCCGGGCGAATCTTGAATCGCAAGGCGCATTCCCGCCAAGTCCCCGTCAAAATAAACTGCCGTCGCCAAATGATTCGTGAGATTCGTCGGATTGTTCTTCAAAAGGTCGGAGCCGTTGACGTTTAAAACCAAATCGCCATCGTCTCTGCAAACAAAACCGTCATCATAAGGTTTGCTGATGATTGTGTGGATTTTGCTCGTGCAAGCCAAATTTTGCGACATGGTAATTTTTCTTCCGACAAGGGCATTGACGAATGTTGACTTGCCCGCGCTCATTGTTGCGGTCACCAAAATTCGGAACGGTTCTTGCTGCATGAATTCCAAATTATCTTCGACCAAAGAAAGATATTCGGACATCGGCTTATACAATTTGTGCCGCTTCAGCCACGACCAATGCGCACGTTGTTTTTCTTGATGATAAAGTACAAGTTCGTATCGGTCTGAATCCGCCCGATAGAGTTCGTCGTTTTGGAAGGGGAACAGCCCTGCCAACGCGTACTTCAAGCTTGCGAAAAAAAATTTTTGTTCTTCGGAAAAATTTGCCCGTATGCGCTCCAGATATTTGTCCATATCCGAAGTAAACCACGTGTAGTAATCGTATCCCGTCATTGCCGCCAAGTCGGTCAAAAAGTACATGCAATAACTTTGCCAACGACCGTTGCCGCTTGCGCCGCTCGTCAGCAATTCGTCGTAGAAATTTTTTTCGGCTGTACGCCACCTGTCGTTGTCGCACTCGGCTTTATCGACAAAATTCAAAAGTGCCTTGCAGTAAGCGTTTTTGATTTTGGGATGAGCCTGCAAAATTGGATTAAAGGCAAGAATTTGTGCTCCCGACAGCAACTGATAATTAGTCATCGTTAGCTCCTTATGGTTTTGTCGATGCGGAAAGCCCCAAAAAAATTTTAGCAACTTATGGTCTTTATGCGGTGTCCCGGCAGAACACTTGCCGAAATTTTTTTAAGCATTGACGGGATAAGCAACGGTCTTTTCGAGACACTGCATATATTTCGGACAGGATTCTTGAGCCAAAAGCACGCAAGTCGGAACGCCCAATGCCTCGGCAATGCTGATCATGGCGGTACAGGTAATGCCTTTGTGCAGTCGGAAGCCTTCGATTTGACTGACGTAAGCCGCGCTGATATGCGATTTTTCTGCCAGTTGAGATTGAGACAGATGCTCCAAAACGCGGAACTTGTAAACGTTGTTGGCAATGGTCTGATACATTCGTTCGGTCGTAGTATTCATAAATTCACCCCGCTTCATTATCACATATTCGTGAATTTTTAGAAGGCACCCACAGTTTTTCTTCGGTACCGTGGGTTATTTATAGCAAAAATTTTTCCCGAATCGGTATGCCGCAAGGACACCGCAGAAATAAAATGAGCTCCCGCACGAACACGGGAGCTCTAAAATTCGGAATCAATAGCGGTAACAGGAAGCAATTTCATCGTAGTAAATTTGCCGGAGAAAATTGTCGCCCAATTCAGCGCGAAAAGTTTCGAGTTCGTCAACGGAATAGATGTCGAGCAAGAATTCGTATATGTCTTGAAGTTTGGCGGGAAGTTTGCGCGGCAGATTAAACGAATTGACGCGACGAATGGCTTTGCATGGTTCAAAGTGTTGAATGCGCTCGACGTACTCAAGACGCGGCAAATTGGAAGCATCGCTGATGATGTCGATGACCTTGTCGATAGTGGCGTTGAGTTCAGCGCGATTGATGTATTCGTGTAGAGTGTGAGCGTGGTGATAGCCGCTAGAGAGATTAACGGCGGCGACACCGAGTTCCGGCGCGATGAGGGAAATATCGCTAAACGAGCCTTGCGCTGACTTGAAACCTTTGCCGGTGATGTAAGCCGCGAAGTCGTGATTGGCGCAACGGTAGTAAACGGCGTCATTGATCCCGCGTCGGTCAAGCTCGATAATGAATTTGAGTTGGTCGAGTTCATCGGGCAGTTGATGTTGCTGGTGAGCGAGGCAGAAAGCTTTAGCCCCGACACCGCCAATTTCTTCGTCGCATGTGAACAGGAGCCACGGTTTAATCTGCGCGGCACGGAAGATATTGCAGAGAGCGAAAACGCCGCACCTGTCGTCGCCGCCAATGCCTTGCGGGCTCATCAAAATATTGCCGTCAGCGGAAATGCAAATGTCGCGAACGGGTTTTTCGTGCACGGTGTCGAGATGAGCGACCAACATAACCGGAGCTTGTCCGCGAACGAGAATGAAATTTCCCTTGCTGATGAGCGTTTTGCCTCTGAATTTTTTGCAGAGACGCTTGAACAGTTGCCGTTGAGTTGGACGCAAAAAGTGTTCCAAGGAGTTCATGCGGGCACCTCCCTGTTGTAGCGACAAGCTTCACAAATGAGAATATTTTCTCCGTTAGCGTCGACATCGCCGTTGGCAATGGTTGAGACTTCGTCAATGGGCAAATAACGTTCGCAGTGTTCGCAAAACCTGTAGAAACGCTCTAAACAATTTTCGCAGACGTGAATCAAATCGCCGTGGCGATTGACAGCGTCGAAAGTTTCGCGGCAGTAAGACTCGCACTCTTGACAAAATTCGTGTTCATCGGGGTCGCAATCGGGGCAGTAAATTCCTTCGGAAATTTCGTCGGCGCAAGAAATGCAAAGCCCGTAAGTGCCGACATCAAAAGTCTTGAAGTCGTGAGCATGGTCGGCGCGAATGGAAATTTTTGCATTGAAGTCGGGATGAGTCCAGTCGGAATAACCGCCGAAGCCGTATCCCTTGCGAATGTAAATGTCGTGCTTGTTGCCGCAATATTTTTCAGTGAGCCAGAGATTGGGAACGTCTTCGAGTTCGGACAGTTCGCGCTGAATCAA
>ODAI014267509.1_pt1 | contig 13323 bp, 4 predicted proteins | sample 1539321 | NCBI WGS metagenome assembly ODAI01 (sample SAMN02144231, study PRJEB22623) | gut metagenome | biome: sheep rumen | host: Ovis aries | place: New Zealand
CCGACGCCGATTCAACCATTTCCCAACCCCGATATGGACGGAATCAACCGCCACTCAACCACGACTCAACCATCCTTCGTGTCGAATCCAAGAACGACACGATTTCGACTAAACCTTCCTACTTCTCTGATTCGACAACCCCAACCGATACTCAACAACAATTCAACCTCAACCACCCCTCGCCCGCTTCCCAACCACTACTCAACTACAAGAAAAGCGCGGCAAAACTGCCGCGCTGATACTGTGCCACTGCCATTGCGTCAGAGGGGGGGCGGAAACTCCTCATTCTTTTTTCGTCCGCACTGCATCATATCTGTGCAAAAGCTGAACATGGCAGAAACTTCCGTCGCTTGAGGCGAGCATCTTGCGCATATCGTCCTCAAGTCCTTTAACCTGACTATCAATGCCACCCTTCTCACATAACATTGCGTCAGGCACAACCTCTCCCCGCTCCCGCAAAGATGCAATACGACCCGCAAGATCGTTTGATTGCCTACGCAGTTTTTCAAGCAAACCTGACACTTGCTGTGTCGCCTTTGACATGTGCCCCTCACGGAAGGACATGTCCTTCGCCTGAATAGACGAAAAGTAAGCATCCAGCATTCCATTCGCAAGTTCAGCAGATGGCGCGTACATTGAAAGTCGCAGAACAGGGATTGGGCGACCAACAACAACAAGCGAAGCCGATGCTGCAATGTTCGTCAGGTCTGGCATCGCATAACGCGTCATTGGATGCGCCCTGCGATAAGCTTCAGCAACTCCAATGACAAACTCATCGTTACACATTTCTCGCAACCCACGAACCATACTTTCCATTCCTGACCCGGACCAATAATCTGGCTGTAAAACTTCTCCAACCTCATTAGTAGACACTGGGTCATTCCAATATGCAAACATGCATTCAGCACAATATACATTTTGTGTTTGCGGACGCCGACAAACAAACAGGGCAATTGCAACCATAATTGCAATGCCTATAATTGTCAAAATCGTCACTCGCTTCATATCGGCACTCCTTTAATGATTGACAATAACTCCGTCAAGACGGATCACATCATTTGTTGTCCTTGAAATTATATGGCCAAACTTGCTGACCGTGACAGTGCCGTCCTCGGTCATGGTAAAAATCTGCAAATACGATTCAGAAGCGGTCATTCGGCGGCGAACTGTCTCGAGACTGTTCCTTGGCCAAGAATACTGCTCACCTGCGAATCGTTGATACCATGCCACAGGAATCTTCCACTGCATCACGCCATCAGACCACGGCGGATATCTTATATTTGCAAAAGCGTTATCAATCGTCCATCGGTTACCTTGCTTGACATGATTCCACCACCCCGCTTGGGCATCCAACGTATGAGAAAGCTCCCCATTGAAATTCGTGCTGGCATAATATCCTGTAGGCGGGATAACCTCATTACACGGCTCCTCGATCATGTCAATCCCCTGAAAAGAAACTGTCATGGGAAGAACATAAAGGTCAAGATTCATGCCAAAACCACCAGCAACACCTATCGCGCCATGAAATCCATCCCACTCGACACATCGGCACTCTATATTCGTTGGCTCTATCAAAGTTAGTTCCGGCCTATATTCTGCCCCATTCAAAGATGCGCGAAGATTCGGAACTTCGGCCGCGATATAAGAAAATTCCACTACGCGATCACAGTCATCGCCTTCAAGCAGACTGTTATTGTATTCAAGTCCGACAACATCCCATGACAAGTTCGACGTCTGTGGAAAATGCCTACACTTAACCCTCTCTCCTACCCCGTAGACATGTCGGTTGGTGCAGGAATTTTCAGGCGCCTCATATACGGCAGCGAGTTCCAAGCAAACAGACGTGGCTTGACAGTCGTTTGTTATCGACTCTCCAGTAACGTTGTCGGTCAGTGTAGCGACAATCTCGATGTCGTCGGCAGATTCGCTCGCCGATAGCCCCACGTAGTTCATTGCATACGTTATAGACTGCCTTGCCGGAACCGACACCGACTGCGATGGGAAAGCGGGACCCGAGTTCTTCTGAAGCTTGTCAAGGTTCGTCGCGGACACGGACAGCACGGCGCCATTGGTGCCGCCGTTGGCGCTGATAGTCAGCATCGTCGCCGTCGAGCGCCGCGAAACCCACTCGCCCGGCATGTTTTCGTATGCGTCCTCGAAGAGAACAGCGTCCTTGCTGAAGTTGGCCGAGACAGATGCCGCATATGGGCCATCCGAGGGTGTCGGCACTGGGTCTGGCGCATCTTCCCAGCATCCACACGAGGCATAACCAATGAACAACTTGGAATACCCTTCCCACAGCGCAGTCGTTTCAAAACTATGATACCCTCCTCCGCAAGTACACGTCAAGGAACACGACCACTGCAATATACCGTCTACAACCTCCAGCGAGCAACATCCTCCGAGACAGGAACCAATTGAGGGGTATACATTGATCGGCGAAGATGACGCGCCATAGTTGCCTGTAGACCCTGCGCTTCTCGTCTGTATTCGCACCAGCGAAAGTTCCAACGGCAAAGAAACGGTCAGGCGATTCTCGGCGTTCGTCACGATCTCCGCGTATTCGCTCGACACGGCAGAGCAGTCAATCGGCAAGTCGCTTTCGACTGTGTATGTCGCGCCAGCGAGAAGCGGGACGTGGCAGACTTGGTTTGTCCGCGCAATGATCACATGGTCGCCAAGGTCGCTCGCTCCATCGCAAGTGACGCGGATCGTCGCAACTCCGAGAACCCCTGTCACCGAAAGGTCAAGCAAGTAGTAGGCATCGGGGTTCGCGTTTGGCGGCAAGGCATTTGCCACGCCAAAGAAATCTCCGTCGCAGCTTGTAGGATTCGCATCTCGCTCGTTATGGATTCCGTCATCATCCCAATCGTCGGGGTTGACGCGGCGGCAGACAGTCTCGACCTCGTTCGAGCGTGTTACGAAGTCACCATTCGGCCAAAGGACGATCTGCGCGTTGATTGGGCAGTTCGTATCACCGCCGAGGAAGAAGTTGTCCCACGTGATCACGCGCGCACCGTCCGGCTCATCGGCCGTCCACAGACGGCTTTGGCCAGGAACGGCAGACATTGGAATGCCAACAGCGCAGATTTCGTGCGCGGCATCGCGCGGAGTTGGACGGATGCGACCATCGATGAAATACCAAAACGCCGAAAACGCCTCGTCATTCGTGCCGAGCGGAAAGCGCCAGTCGCCAAAGTCAATGCGGTTGTTTCCGAAGGACGAGCGAGCGCCGTGGATGTGCCAGTTTCCGACCGTCACTGCATTCACCGGCATAACATACGAAACCGCTGCGTTAGTCGTGACGCTCTCGACGCGCCAGCCGCGAGAAATGTCGGCGTTTGTTGTTTGGACAGGGATGTTGTTTTGGACAGGATTAACAAGATTAACAGGATTTAGAGAAGAGGGTGTGCGGGGCAACGACCCAGACAATCCTGTCTGAAAAGAAGCACCCCCATGTTGCATTTGTGGCTGATTCATGTTTGGCGGCACGTTGTTAGTCTTGTCTCCGCCAACGAGGACGCCAATCAGAAGGAACGAACAGACGGCGACACGGCCAAATGCTGTAAGCGAACGCCAGATAAAAAGCAAACGTGCGAAGGTGTCATGGGTCACGCGCGAACGAAGCGCAAGCAAGGCAAACGAAGCCGCGAGCCCGCACAAGGCAAGACGCATCAGTACAATCTGGAAGAGCGCCGCCTCCGGCAGCGACGGCACGATCTCCCGCGCCCCCGCAAAAGCAGAAAACGCGAGAAGTGTCACCATTATCGCCGCGCCAAACTTCATGCAAATATTTTACCATAATCTGGCGGGCTACATATCGACACTTTATGGCAAGTCGACAATTACCTTAAAGAAGTTATAATTGCCTTCTTCGCCATCTTTGACCTCAACCCATGCCTCGTCAGGATTGCCAATGTCGTTCTTCCCAAGTTTCTTGTACTGACGTTCACCAAGAAGGTCTGGCGAGTAGGACACGACGGGCCGCCCCTCAACAATTTCTATTGAGGCCGTAAACTTTGAATCAGGGTCGGTCGGGTCGGTTCCTGCAATATATTCTTGAGCCGTAGTCAATCCGTCGCCGTCAGGATCAAGGTCTGCGGACTCTGCCGCCGTCGCTCCAGTCGCAACAAGGCCAAGATTCTCTATCCATGCCACTGGCACCTCGCCGTCGCCGACAAGAGGCGTCCACGTGATCTGATCTACCCAGCCACAATCCTCAATGCCAGTCATCTCGTCATCCATGTAGTCCTTGCAGTAGGTCCATGTCAGCGTATGCGACGCGTCGGACTTAACCTTTACAGACACCTGCTGCCAACCAGAATCGCCATCAATTCGCGCAACCTCCGCGCCGTCGACCTTAAAAGTAAGATAGTCCCAGTTATCGTAGTCGGGATCGTCCTCGCAATCGGTCTTCCACCAAAACGCGAGCGTTCCCGCACCATCAACAGATGTCGTCAGCGTAGTTGCTTGCTCATCACCAATCACGCCACTTCTGGCACACACCCCTCTGTTTCGTCCTTCGCTTTCCGCGACCGCCCATTCCGCATCTCCGTCGGTAGTCACCGTCCAAAGCGGCACGTCAAGCGCCCCCGCAAGCGTCTGTAACCGCACAATCCGAGCCGTCGCCGCCGCGCTCGCCAAGTTGCCTGACTTAAACGCCCTCGCCTTTACAATCGTCGTGTCAAAGATATTAAACGACTTAGTGTAGAGTTTACTCGTGGCCGTAGGCTCACTACCATCGAGAGTATAGCGGATTTCCGCGCCCGAATCCACTCCTGTGATGGAGACGCGCCGTGACGAGCCGATGAACGTCGTGCCGTCGGCAGGACTGATTGTCGGCGAAGCAAGCTGCGACATAGCACTTTGCGTCAGCGTAAAGTCACGAGACAGTCCACCTTCTGATGTTACGCGCACCGTAGTCGTCCGCGCCTCCGTACTGGCATTTTCGGAAATGACATACACAACCTGACTGTCGCCAACGCGCCGCACAGCCACCCAATCGGCATCGCATGAAAACTCCCATCCGCTGTTTACGGAAACGGTGAAAGAACCTTCCGAAGCGACAGCCACAGCCGTCGCCGATGATGGCTCGATGTTCAGTTCATACGGAATCCAATATGCATAAAGGACTGTTTCGCCGCTCTCAACGACATCTCCTTGCGTTGCGACAGCGCCCTCGCCATCAAGCGCAGTGAACCAGCCCCTGAACATCGCGTCATCCCTCGTCAATTCCGGCAATGCTCCAAACGCAACGCCAACTGAATACGTCCGCGTCGGCAGATTCGTCGATCCATCGACAAACCGCACCGTTGAAAGCGCAGCCACCGCCGCGTCATCTCGCCACCATTGTGTCGTGTCAAGATTACCAGAAGAACCATTCATGTCCGTATCGCCACCAACGCTGTCGTCGTCGAACGCCGCAAGATACGCGCCATCCGCCTCAACAATACCGCCGTCCTCGACAACTATCTTTGCACCTTCTGTGAACTTCACGACAGTGCCTGCACCGAGCGTAAGCGTAACGCCGGACGGCACAACCACATCGTCCCGAACAACAACGATGCGCGAATCGTCCCATATCTCGCTCGCAAGCAACATGCCGCCGACAACAGACGGCCCGTTGAGGACAAGGACATCAACCAACGCGCCGCCGCTCGTCAGCGTCACCCATCCATCCTCCGCCTGCATGGTGTCCCACTCGGTTACGGACGAGCCATCGGCAGAACCGATCCGCTCCAATCCTGTGGCGATGTGGAACCCAGCCGTGCCCCGCGCATCCACGCGCACCGCTGCCATGATATTAGGAGACATCCCTATCGTGCCAGCTATTATAACCGCCGCAACTGCAATCGTCCAGACATGTTTCATTGTCCTACCCTTTCTATGTTCAATTTCTACTGTTATGCTCACCTTGTTGCACTACCACCTTCAAACTCATTGTACTATTGAACACGACACACGGAAACCTGTGCCATAGAATCCTCCACTTACGCCGTCCCAGTTTCGCCACGCAGAGCGACAGCCCCAGGCGACACTGTTCCAACCACCATCACGACGCACACGCCAGCTACCTGAAGTCGGGCCTGTCGGATCGGTTACTTCAGAAGACGCGAATAATTCTCGCCCCTGATACCAATCAAGCGTCAACTCCTCCACATTGCCATGCATATCGTAAAGCCCCCAGCTATTCGGTAAATAAGAGCCAACAGCGGCAGTTCCCTCGCTCAAATCGGAACTTGATGAACACGATGAACTTGAGCTACCTGATGGGTAATTGTAGGCATACCGTCCAACCTCATCGACATTCACGTCTCGTCTTGAGTTGATAAGATTCTTGCCACTATTAAGTGCCGTCGTTGTTCCGGCACGGCAAGCATACTCCCATTTGGCCTCTGTAGGCAGGTCCACCGAGACAATTCCGGTCTTGACGCGAAGTTTACCTATGAACGTCGACGAGGCGACCTCCGCCGTCAAGGGCCAGTTGTAGGTAGAAGAATTACCGCGAATGTCATTCCACGACACCTGTTCTACTGGTCGAGTCTGATAGCAAGTATCGTTTGAAAAATAGCTCGGCCTTGTCCCTGTTACCAACTCAAATTGCCGCTGCGTAACCTCAAAAACGCCCATGTAGAACGGCTGACTAATTGTTACCTTATGGGGAGGTGCTTCTCGCCCATAATAGCCAACCTCATTTGTCTCACAGCCCATCGTAAAGGAGCCCGCAGGAATCTTGCGCAATACCAACTTTTCGGTTTTGTACTCATCCGACCATCCTCCGCCCGGCGGTTCGTCAAAGAATGTCACAGGATAACTAGCAGAACTCATTCCTCGCGAAAGATCAATTACACAATAAGTACAATCGATAACACGGACCTCTCTTCCCTGCCAAGTGCCCGTCGGCCCACTCCAAGCTGATGTCACATATGTAATTAGACCCCGTGAAGTGCTACCATCATAACACTGACGAGCGTAGGGAAGTTCTCCAAGCATTGTAACATTCGTAAGGGAACTGCAATAAGCAAACGCCAACTCACCAATACGCGACACGCTGGGTGGAATTGTAATTACACCTAAATTACTACAGCCTATGAATGCTCCAATACCAATATTCGTCACGCTGTTTGGTATCGTCACGCTCACCAACCCTCCGCAATCCTCGAACGCAAAATCTCCAATATTTGTTACGGTCATAGGCATTGTGACACTTTTTACCACAGATCCTTCAAAAGCACCCCGACCAATGCCAACCACAGTATCTGGGATAACAACATCCGTCACACCGTTTAGGACAGCTGATGTCAGCACTCCATTATTAACTATAAACTCTGGCTCAGCCTTCCAAACTATGTTTGATATCCAACCACAATCCGATCCACTACTGACGCTTCCATCTTTAGAATATCTCCATTCAAGTGTATGTAGTCCACCACCATCAAGATGATATTCCATTGTTTTCCAATCAGTAGATCCGCTTATGTACCCCTTGGACACACCATCAACAAAAAAGGTCAATTTGTCATAATTGGTCTCAGAAGAGACCATCCAGTCAAACGACAGCGAACCAATTCCCGACACCAATTTGCTGATTCCAGACCACTGGGAATGTGAAATCGATCCACTCCGCCAAGAGCCACAACCTTCATCAATCCAATCCGCCGAACCCGTGAAATCAAAATACTCTATAACCTGTACTGACCTGCCATACCACATGTCAGTTGGACCTGTCCAAGCCGAAGTCACGTATATCGTCATGTCTTCGGGAGTATCTCCATAGTAAGTTGTACCAAATAGGCTCGATGATATAGTATACGAATCAAGCGCACCAAGTATTGTTACATTCATCAGCTTTTCGCAATAAATAAACACACTATTTCCAATATTTCTCACACCACTTCCTATCAGTATCGCCTCAAGATTCTCACACAAATAAAACGCCGCATTGCCTATGTTCGTCACGCTGTTTGGAATGGTAATGCTCGTCAGCTTGCGGCAACCGTAAAAGGCATCTTCACCGATCGCTGTCGAAGTGCTTGCGATTGTCGCGTTCGTGACGCCGCCCGGACATGCAATAAGCAGCAACTTATTCTTGTCGTAAAGAACGCCACCTTCAGACGAGTAGTTCGCATTATCACTCGCGACATCTATGGACTCTAACCGCGAGCAACAATTAAAAGCACCAGTGCCAATGCTCGTCACACTCGAGGGTATTGTCACTCCGCCAAGCTTGTAGCAAGATCCGAACGCACAACGTCCTATTCGTTTAACGCTGGATGGTATTGACACAGATGTTAGCGCACGACAGCAGTAAAAAGCATAATCAGCAATATTAGTCACATGTGATGGTACAGTAACACTCGTAAATGCACCAGGGCAAGCAACAAGGGTTGTTTTATCCTTGTTGTAAAGAATTCCATTAGCAGAAGAATACCTTTGATTCCCGCTGGCAACATCAATTGTCGTCAATTTCCAGCAATCAGCAAAGGCGTTTTCTCCAACATTAGTCACACTTGAAGGAATTGACACGCTCCCGAGTTCAAAGCATTCAAAAAATGCATGTTTCCCGATGCTTTGGACTCCATCTGGGACATCCACATTCTGTAAAACGCTACAGTACGCAAAAGCTTTTTCGCCAATATCGGCAACACCATTGCCAAGCGTTACGTTTGTAATTGTGTAACAATTATAAAATGCTTCATATCCGATGCGACAAACGCTATCAGGAATTGTCACACTAGTGAGCCCACGACATCCAAAAAACGCATAATCCTGAATGTTAGTGACACTACCTGGTATTGACAAGCTCGTAATTGTCTTGCTTGCGAATACATTTCTCCCAATGCTTGTCACCGTAGCTGGAATTTCAACATCTGTCACCCCGTTTAGATTCACAGCGGACAGAACCCCATTCTCGATTGTAAACTCAGGACTAGGAATCTCGCCAACAACCGCCGACATCACGACATTAAATGCCTTCGCATGGAAGTTCGTGTAGTCCGCGCCGATGTCCCATGTAAGGCGGTGCGCTCCCGCCACGATACATGAACCGTCTGCGCCATCGCCAGAAAGCGTAGTCGCCGCCATGGCGACGCCATGATCCTCGTCTCGCCCATACACGCTTACTGCTGCTTTTGCGCTCGCAGGGTTGACGATAAGCTCGTAGTCAATGTCGAGAAGTGAGCTAAACGGCCAACGAGTAACGACATTTATGTTCCTTATTTCCGCAGTAGCCTTCGCTGGAACGACTATAGATACGGACTTTGTCGCAATCTTTGTCATGCCGTCAGTGAAAGACGCCGTAATCGTCGCCGCGACATTCGCCGACACCGCCTTGGCCGTCAAGACACCGCCAGCAGCGATAGTCGCGGCACTTGCCGGAGTCACGCTCCACGTCGGCGAGACGGTCCTGGTCGTTCCGTCGGAATATGTCGCCAAGCACGAATACATCGCCATCTTGGACGCGGAAACCTTTTCTGGCCCAGAAATTGAAATTGAAGAAAGCGACACTTCAGCTTTCCTCAATCCTTCCGCGAATGAGGAAGGTTGACTTGCATTCACGCCATCAGAACTCGCTGCCGCAATGACAAAATACCAGTATTTCATCTCGGCGGCGGCGGCAGTATCATTGTACCAATATTTCGTCTCGTCTGTCGCAGAGGCGTCTTTGTACGATGCGCCTGGCAGCCATGAAGTAAGCCTAACCCATTGATCAGGCGTAGTCGCCGAGCCTGTCGACGAGAACGCCCTATAGACTCTGTAATAACTTCCGCCAGTGACAGGCTGCCATGAGACAAGAACCCCGTCCGTGCGGTCGCTCGTTGCCGTAACGCCCGTCGGCGCGGCAAGCGGGACAGTTCCAGACACCGTCGCGCTTCTTGCGCTCTCGCCCGCCCCGTTGACTGCGGAAACCGAATAGGCATAGGTCACGCCCGGCACAGCCGTTGAGTCCGTGAAGCTTGTAGCCGCAGCAGAACCTACGGAAGAGGCCTCGCCGTTGCCAATGGCGCGATAAACCTTGTAGGACACCGCGCCCGCAGACGGATTCCAGCGAAGCGCGATGCCGGACGCCGTCTGCGAAACGAGCGTCAGTCCCGTCGGGGCGGCGGGCGCCACGGCCGTTATGGCGATCTGCTTCGTCGCCGTCACGGACGTGCCGTCTTCGGAATAGCTTGCTTTCAGCGTCACGGTCTGGTTTGCCAAAACCGTCGCGGCCGTAACCTTCCCCGCCGCAGTCACGCCCGCGTACGCCGTGCCGGAAGCGAGCGACCATGAAGGCGAAACAGACTTGCTCGTTCCGTCGGAATACGTCGCCCTCGCCGTGTATGTCGCATTGCCGCCGGACGCAATGCTCGCCGCGCCGTTGACGGCAAGCGAGGCGACGCGCACAGGCTCGGCCCTCATGCCGTCCTCGACTATGCTGTAGTCGCTAGGACGGCTGCCGCTCGCATCGACCGCCGCGACGACGAAGGAGTAATAAGTCCCGCCAGCCGTCGCCGTCGTGTCGTCGAAGGTCGTAGCCGTCTGCCAGCCGCCAACCGCGGACTTGACGCCGTCCATGCTCGCCGCACGATAGACGCGGTAGCACTTCGCACCTTCCACATCACTCCATTCAAGCGCGACCTTGTCGAGAAGCGTGTCGGACGCAATCACATTCTCCGGCGGCGACAGCTTGCGCCAGCCGTTTGCGCTTGTACTGAATCCACTTGTGCCGGATGAGTTCTTGGCCTTTACGAAGTACCAGTAGTCAACTCCCGGTACGGCGGACGTGTCGTTGTACCTGGTAACTGTCACGTTCTCCAAATACTGTGCGTTCTTGCTGTTGTTGGCCGCCGCGCGATAGACGGCGTATTCCGTCGCGCCGCTCGGCGCCGACCAGTTCACGCGAACGCACGACGTTTCCGTCCCCTGCGTGGCGGTCACGCCTGTCGGTGCCGACGGCGCAGCAATCGTCACGTAGAAGCCCCATGTCGCATCCTTCGTCACGCCGTCCTCGATGTAGGACGCCTTGACGGTCACGCGCTGCTGGGCGGTTACGCTCTTCGCCGTCACAAGACCGGCGGAGGAAATTGTCGCGTAGTTGCGACCTTCCGTTATGCTCCATGCGGGCGTCACGGTCTTCTTCGAGCCGTCTGAATACGTCGCCTCGCAAGTAAAAGTCGCAGACTGCCCCGCAGTCAAGGACGACACGCCGGAAATGGCTACGGAAGAAAGATTCGGCTTTACTGCGGCAGCGGTCTTCGCGTATGCTTTGAGACAGAAATTGGCCGAACCCTCCACCTGCGTGAAGTCTGACCAAGTCGATCCGTTTGAGCTAAGAAAACTCTGGCCAGACGATGCCGTCGCTTCACTCGTGTATCCAGGATAGGCGTATTCAAACGCAAGAGGATAGTTGTATCCTGGTGTCGTAAGCTGTACTGCTACCGAGAACCGCTGTCTAGCGGATACGGATGCCGGCGATGTGAGCGGGACAGTCACGTATCCAGCGTAGGCGGACTTGCCGCTTTGCGTGGCGGCAAGCGTCCCGCTGCGAGGCGTGTCCGCCGTGCAGCCCGTATAGACATAGATCGTGTATGTCGTGTTCGGCGTCATGGCGTAGAAGCCGACGGCGGATATCTTCGTGGCGGACGAAGCCTGGAACATGTTCGCTCCCCACGCTGTTGTGCTGCGGTAACCTATCGAAGAAACGAGACCAAGGGGATCGAACTCGTAAACTGCATCGTAGTTGTCCGTCGCTTCCGCATTCGAGAAACTGTAGAGGGTACACCAAGCGAAGGACTCATCGTAGTAGGAGACGTAGAAGTAGCCTCCGTCGCCCCAGGACGAACCCCAGCTGTTGCGGACGATGAATGCGCCATTGCCGGGAGGTGCCTTGACAAACTTGGATGCGGGATAATCGTCGTCCCATCCCACGATCGCAACAGCGTGGTTGCTGCTCCGCGAGGTGTTGCCGTAGAAGTAGTAGGAAGCGGTGGAGGGCTTGTAGTACGACGACGAATGGTAGTATGTCACGTAGGTCGCGCCAAAGTCAAGGATCGCCTGCTTAATGGCGTCGTTGTCGAGATACGACGTGCGTCCCGCAATCCATCGGACGTTCTGCACGTGGCGAGCCGGTGCCGTCTGGACACTTCCACCGGGATTCGGATATGGGTCTTCGCTTTCAAGGACTGGCCCGCTCCAACGCAGGAGGTAAGCGGATGCCCTATCGCCGTTTCCACCATCATCGAAGCCCCAGTCGCCGCCGTGGAGGTTTGCCATGTTGTTCTCTGAGAAGTCGAAAGTCCTTTTCCCATTCTTCACGAGCCATGATTCGAGCGAGGCGCATGCGGCGTGCGCCCAGCACGTGCCGTAAGGATCCTGATTCTTCACAGGCGTGAGCGCCGAATGTTCGCGAAGATCATATTTACTCACGAAACCAGCGCCGACGCCCTGTTGCGAATTGACGTTCAGACCCGAAAGATACGAGGCGTCGAACGTGCCGGGGGCAAAACCAAGTCCGCCTTCCTCCTGCGCGCTGGACTTGAGCCGACGACGCAAACTCGATGTCACATTCGTGATGGGTTGTTGCGTTGCCGACTCTTGACACCGTTCCTTCTGCCATTGCTTGAAAGCAGGGTTAATTGACGAACGTGAACCGATTTGCCCCCATGCGTTCCCTTCAAACGCGAACGCCATCACCGCACACGCGGCAAGGCGCATGAGACCATTCTCAAGCAATCCTTTTCTTCTCATCTTTCGCTCCTTCCGTCTTTGCGGTCGCGCGTCCCGCGTGGCCCTACCATTGTGGCGGGGGCGAAGGTGCCGCGCCCAGCCATTCTGCCGCTCGGCAATCGGAACGAAAAAAAAGAAATCCTCTCTTTCGTATCTCATCAGAGGCCGTAGGATTGCCTTTAGGGAAACACGAAGAGAGGAAGTGCGTTTGCACTTTCTCTGCATAGTGCCGTCCCTAAGAAATTTCCTACGTTTCTGATGACGACTGCTTTGCAGCGCAAATTGTCTTTCGGCGCATTGGATTTCTCCCCTTTGCATCATAGCCCGCTCTCGCGGAACGGCATTATTATACCAAAAACCGCTCCGAATGGAGCGGTGAAATTTTGGCAAACATAACTCGCGGCGAATCTGCCGCGCCCACCGTTTCGTTTGGTTGGGTTGAGGTTGAATTTTTGTTGAGTATCGGTTGGGGTTGTCGAATCAGAGAAGTAGGAAGGTTGAGTCGAGATCGTGTCGTTCTTGTATTCGACCCGAAGGATGGTTGGCTCGTGGTTGGGTGGCGGTTGATTCCGTCCATATCGGGGTTGGGAAATGGTTGAATCGGCGTCGGTCTTC
>ODAI012981116.1_pt1 | contig 13321 bp, 12 predicted proteins | sample 1539321 | NCBI WGS metagenome assembly ODAI01 (sample SAMN02144231, study PRJEB22623) | gut metagenome | biome: sheep rumen | host: Ovis aries | place: New Zealand
AAGCAGAAATCGCTCCTCTGGGCCGCCGCCGAAAGCTGCCCCGTGGGTCGCTCGCTGCACCCCGACGTCATCGTCAACATCACCATGAATTTCCAAGGCTGATGGACTACGACATGCTGAAAGGACTCCGCCACAGCGAGACGCTCGTGGTGGAGCACAAGGACACCGCCGCCGTCTACGGCTCAGGCGCCTTGGAGGTATTTGCCACCCCCGCCATGATTGCCCTGATGGAGAAGACCTGCCTGATGAGCGTGGCCGACAAGGTTGGCGAAGGCAACACCACCGTTGGCATCGCCGTCAACATCAAGCACCTGAAAGCCAGTCCCGTAGGTACAACCATCCGCTGCGAGGCAGAACTCACGGAAGTCGACCGCCGGCGTTTGGTCTTCGAGGTGAAATGCTTCGAAGGCGAGACACTTGTCGGCGAAGGCATCCATGAACGTTTTGTGGTTGATAGCGAGAAGTTCATGTCGAAACTGCAATAAAATGGAAGCAAAAGATTACATCGAAAGACTTGACCTTGCACCGCATCCCGAAGGCGGGTATTATCGCCAGCTTTTCGGGAACGACGAGACAGGTAAAAAGCCCATCTCCACCATCTATTACATGCTGACGGACAACGACATATCAGCATTCCATCGCTTACACGATGTGGTCGAAATCTGGTATTACCATGCTGGCGAGCCACTCAACATCTACGTCATCGACGCCAACGGCGAGTTGGTCACCCATCATTTGGGCTGCGATGGCGAAATGCAAGCCGTCATACAGCCCGAACAATGGTTCGCCGCCGAGATTCCCGCCAAACAAGGCTTTTGTCTCGTGGGCTGCGCCGTGGGGCCTGCCTTCAGTTTCGACAACTTCGAGTTAGGCATGAAAGACGACCTCAGCAAACAGTTCCCGCAACATTCAGGAATCATCAACAGACTTTGCAAAAACCGAACACAATGAAATACACTTACCGAACCCAAGGCACATGCAGCCAGGCCATTGAGTTTGAGATTGAGGACGGCATCGTCAGGAACGTGCAGTTCTACGGCGGCTGCAACGGCAACACGCAAGGCGTGGCCACCTTAGTAGACGGTATGAAAGCCGAGGATGTCATCACCAAGCTCGAAGGCATCCGCTGCGGCTTCAAGGGCACTTCCTGCCCCGACCAATTGGCCAAAGCCATCAAGCAGGCATTGGAAGAATGACTTCACATTTTTAGACGTTGCACACAACGTCTCTACAGCGTAATCACCTCGTCCATGCGAATGTCGAACGGCTCGGAAGGCACCTCTTCAACCAATTGGAAATCAAAGCAAATGCCAATGCGCTTCACTTCAAGATGCTGGCTGAGGAAACGGTCGTAGTAGCCCTTGCCGCGTCCAAGTCGGTTGCCCTTGCGGTCGAAGGCGACGCCAGGAACGACTATCAAATCGAAATTGCCTGTATAAGGCTCGTTTTGCGGTTCAAGGATGTTGAAGTCGCCCATGGCGAAAGCGGTGTCTTTGCCATATTCCACGGGGACGATGTCGTCGCCGACCACAGTGGGCAGGATGATTTTCTTGCGCAAGTGCCACTTTTCGAGAAAGTTAAGCGTTTGCACCTCGTCGGGCAAGGCGTTGTAGAGCATCACTTTTTCGGCATTTACGAAATCGGGGTGTTGCTCTAATTTGGCCAAAATTTGCTTCGATTGCTCCCAAAGCTGCTCTTTCGTATGCTGTTTCTTCAGCAGCTTGATTTGCGTGCGCAGTTCTTTTTTTTCCATTGCTTATTGTCCGCTGTAGTTGCCGCTCAAGGTTTCGATGAACGAGTTGGCCGCCGTCTTCATGTTGACGAAGTCGCTGCCGAGCGAGCTTGAGCAGTCGAGAACCAGCATAATCATCGCGCTCCTGTATTCGCTGACGGTGTGTGAATTGCCCGAAGAGGTGAACTCGCTGTGCGACTCCCAAAGCGACATTTGGTTCGGTTTGCTCCAAAATTTAACATTGTCGGTGTTCAAAGGTTTGTCAAGCGGGTCGAGGAGATCGCGGAAGGTGAACACGTCGAAGATGCCTTGTGAGGTGGCCGTTACGGTACTTCCCGACTGGCACTGCAAGCCATGGTAGGTGACTTCGGTCAGTTGGCCATGGTCGCCATTGCGGACATACACGCCTTCAATATAGCGTTGGGATAGGCTCGCCGATCCAACATTGTCGAAAGTGAAACGGATTCGTGTGTTGGGGTTTTGGGCGGGAATCTTAAGGCTAACGTTATAATAGATGTTTTGCGAAAAAAGCTGTTGTGCGATTTCAGCGAATTTTACCGAGGCTTGGCTCATATTGTTCACCTCAAAAACGTGCTGGTCGTTGCTCGCAAGCTTTTTCAGGTTGTTTCGGAAGTCGGTCATGTTGGCAAGGCTTACGTCAGAGCCGCGCACACCGATGGAATAGGCCGAAATGTTGACGCCTCCCACGAGTTCGTTTCTGATGCGTGAACTAACCGCATTAAGATATTCATCTCCAGACGCGTAGCCACCTAAAACGTATGAACCTTGATCGAGACCGTCGGTGAATGTGACCACTGAGACATTGGTCAAGTTGGCCGGGAGTTTGGCAGTGGCGAGGCTGTTGAGGCCGGTATTGACGGCATGGTAGAGGATGGTGCCGTCTTGCATGGTGAGACCGTCGACGAAACGCTGGAAAACGGTCTTTGTATTCTGGTTGAGCAACCCGAGCGGCATGGTGTTGAGTTCAGAGTTGAACCCTATGATACCCAAATAGAGACCTTCTTGCGCGGGAGTATTGTCAGCTGGTTTTTTTCTGCAATTTGTTAAGGTTGTGAGCGTTAAGGCAAGCATGATGGCCGCTATGGGCAAAAAGTGTCTTTTCATATTCTTTTCATTTGAAGTTTTCATTCTCATAACGCAATTTGCGCTTTCAAATTGCAAAGATAGCCTTTTTTTGTCACATATTCAGATACCCAAATTGCTGACACGAAAAAAATCACTCGGGAACGTAGATGATTTCGCCGTTTTCCAGTTCGTAGGCGATGCCCACGCGCTTGCCACGCTTGCCGTCGGTGGCTTGGTCATCGGATGGCGTGTAGCGGTTGATTTGCTGGCCTTCCTTGGTGATGATTTCCATGTTTTCCTTGCCTGGATTTTTCACGATGGTGAAGTCGTCCTGGCTGAACATCTCGGTCATGTTGAATCGGCTCACCAAGGCCACCATGAGGGCGAGGGCAAACACCATGGCCACGTCGAACAGGTTGCTGACGACACTCATCGGGTCATCGTCGTCAGTGTTTCTTAAGATACTGCGTCTCATTGCTTTGCATGTTGTTCCTTGATACGGTTAGCGATAAATTCGAGATCGTTCAGGTCACGCAAATACCAGCGTTGTTTGGCTTGTCGGGCCATGAAGCCCACGGCGCTACTGAACAATCCGACGACGGTAGTGGCGAAAGCGACCTGCATGTTGTAGGCCATCGAAGCAATGTCGCCGTTAGCCAATCCGACCAACGCCGGACCCATCGGGATAAGGGTGCCCATCAGTCCGAGCATGGGACCCATTTTGGCGAGTGTCTTGGGCAGTTCCATGTCCTTTTCGGCCTCAAGCTCGAAATCGGAAAGGAGCTTCTCAACACGTGTCATGTCATCGTCGGCTTCCAACATCCGTTTCATGTAATCCACTGAAATCGAGCGGTTTTTCTTTGGCAAGGCTTCTGCCAAACGGTCAAGGTTGTCACAATCAAGCGCATCGATGAGTGGACGAAGCCTCGCTTGGTTTTTCTGCAGGTCGAGATACTGCCCGAAGAAGCCGCCCACAAGCAACAGGGCGCGGATGAAGAAATAAATCAGAAGAAGGATGACCGGCACCAAGAGGCCCGTCGAAATCCAGTAGAGAATGTCTGTGATGTAATGCATAATTAGTTTTCAGTTGTTTAGTTTTCAGTTGTTTAGTATTTTAGTCCCGTAGGGACGAAGGAAATTAGGCAGGTGGTGAAGCGCAGCGGAACCCCTGCCACAAAAAAAAAGGATAAGTGGTGGAGCGCAGCGGAACCCCTGCCAAAAAAAATGATTTATTAGGTTGATATCCGTTTTTCATGTTTACGTCGAATGATTTTGCGCAAGGCAAACCCAACAAGGGCAAAAGCGAGAGTCATGCCAAACAATCCCGCCAAGGCATCCCAACTAACGGAGTCGAAGCCCTCGACGGCGGTGCGCCCATTGACGGTGGCCACAATGCCCAAGGCCGCCATCAGCGCATTGGAGAGGAACAGCAATTCGAGGCGGAGGTCCGTTTCGGGCAAAAGCCATCGCATCAGGCCTACAAGCGCCGGAACGAGCAGCAAAACCGCACCACCTGCCGACCACGCTATCAGCGGGAACGACAAGCCTGGCATGGCAAAGATGAGCGCGACCAAAAGGCTGAACAGCACACCGAAAAACAACAGGCTGGGATAATATCTCAATATATTGAGCAACAGTTTTTTGCGCTTTTGAAACTCGGTTTCCCCACCATAGGTCGCCTCCACGACGCAAAACGCCATCTGCATGGCCACGTCGACGGTGAGCAGCACGGCGGTATCGGCCATCAGCGCGGGATTGGTGAGCCAGTCGGCAATCTGGGTCTTGCTCTGCTCGATGGCCCAAGGCCATGACAAGCCCACCCAAAGCGCCGACACGACAGCGACACCGACAATCCACCACCATGACAAGAAGCTTTGTTTCAGCACGAAACTGAAAACCACGAGCAGCATTATGGCAAGGACCACGGTTTGCATTATTCCTCCTCCTGTTTGCGGCGTTTGCGAACCACCAGAACGATGAGTGCCAGAGCCAACACCACGCCGATGGCGACTGCCATGTTGCTCAGCACTTTGCGTGACGTGTCGGTCTCGTTGTTGAGCTGCTCGCGCTTCATCACCACACCTTTTTGGCCAGAAGCGGTGGAAGCCTCGCGGATGCTGTTGATGTTCTTGTTGTATTCCTTGGCGGTGTTGGGGTCGGTCTTGGCGGCGATGAAGTCGCGGAGCTTAGCGTTGTCGCATACAAAGCTGGAACACGAGGGCTTGTATCGGTTGACGAGTTCGGTGTGCAGTTGCGCGATGTCGGCCAATTGTTGCTCCGAGGCTTTCCACATCCCCTTGCGGGCGGTTTCCATCATCACGGCGGTTATCTCCTGAAAGGCCGCAGGATTCTGGTTTTCAAAGTATTGGCGCGTTCCCAATTGGTGTTTGTCTTTCACATACACTTCGTAAATCTCGTCCCACATCGCATTGTCGATGGCCTGCGGCTTCATCACGTTCCAGCCGTAGGTGTTCTGCACGAGTTCGGCAAAGGGGGCCGCCGCCGAAGCCTCGCCTTCCATCATTTCGCTGATGTAGTTGGGATTGAAGAGTGTGGCGCGGCTTTCCACGCCGATGGCTTCCTTCACTTCCTGCATCCGCACATGGTTGCGGTTGCGGTAGTCGCTCAGGTAGGCGTCGGGGTCTTTGCCGGTGACGTTGCGCACGGCGAGGTTCATGCCGCCCATGAACTCGTAGACGTGGTCGAGACTGAGGGCTCCCCATGTGTTGCTTTGTCGGGGCTGCACGACGGCATCTGTGTTGGTGAGCGCTGCCTCAAAAGCGTTTTGGCGCACGTTTTCCCAATGGTCTTCGTCGCCGTAATAAGCGCCCATGTTGTTCAAGTAGGTCTCTGCAATCTCCGCTTCCTTCTCCCAACGGTCGCCAGCCTGCACCATGGCTTGTATGCCAGTGCCATAGCCACCGTTGACACCGCCGAACACACGATAGCGCGACACCTCGCGGGCTTCCTTGGGCGACATCCCCTTGTCCATCAGCAAGCGTTCCGACTCCCTGACGCCCTCGGCCACGAAGTTCCCAAAGCCGACATCGTTGGCGTTGGCAGCCATTTCGACGGCACGATTGATGAGAAACAGACGCGAAGCCGCCAAGTCGCGAAGCTGGCCGCTGGTTTGAACCACCACATCGATGCGCGGACGGCCTAATTCTTCGGTCGTCATCAAGCGAAGGTCGGTGACGCGCCCAAAGGCATCGCGAATCGGTTCCACGCCGAGCATATAAAGCACTTGCGCGATGGTGGCTCCCTCGGTTTCGATGAACTCGCCGCTCCAAAGCGTGTAGCTCACCTTGCGCGGCAGGCTGTCGTTATGGCGTTTCCGATACATAGCTATTGTATTGTCGGCCAACAATTTGCCTTTCTCCCATGCCGATTCGCTTGGCGTAGCTTCGGCATTGATGCCGTAAAGGTTACGGCCAGTGGGAAGCACATTGGGGTTCACGATGGGGTCGCCGCCGGGCGACGGGGCGTTGTAGCCTCCGTTCAATGCATTGACGATGGCGGCCAATTCCATTTCCGGACTTTTCTGCAACAACTCGCGGTAGTGTCCCACGTTGCTCACCGTGCGTTCCACCTCCATAATGGCCTCCGCCAAACGGACTTCCATCTTGTGTGCCGCCTCGATGGAATCGTTTGTGCGTGTATTGTCTACAACTTGTTCAGGTTGAGGATCTTGCTTGTGCATGGCCGCATCCATCTTGGCCAAGGCTTCGTCGTCGGCACCCATCATTTTGGCCATTTTCATCGCCCTTTCGGGGCTTATGTTCTTGCCCATCCTGCGCATCATCTTTTTCATGCCCGAAACCTTTTCAGGTGCCTCTACGTGATGCGTAGTGTCGGTTTGGGCGGCCAAGTTGGGCATTTCTTCGGCCATGGCCATCATCATCGACATCATGTCGATAGGGGCTTCGTCGGCCACCACCTCGCGGGCATGGTCGAGCTCGGCTTGCGTAATGCCCGCCAATCGGCACACCAAGGCATCGTTGGCCAAACTAAGATCGGCCCAAATCGAAGCCACGACTTGGCGACTCGGTTCGAGGTAACGGGCCGTGAACAGCGACTTGTTCCGCTCGGCATCGGCGACGGCATTGCCGCGCAGTTTGTCCAAAGCCAAAAGGCTGTAGGCGATGGGGTCGGTCGTCATGGCAAAAACGCTGCTCTCAATGCTCTTGTCGTCGTAGGGTACGCCCAAGACGTATGGCCTTCCCATGATTTTCTCCGTCGAAAGTTCCTCGGCGAAGTTGTCGATGCGGATGATTTCGTCCTCGGTGTAGGGTTGTGTCATGAGACTATCCAACTCCAAACTGCGATGGATACCCAATTGCACAGCTATCCGTTTGACTTCCAATGCGTTTTGCTCGGCATTTTGGCCAGCTTCAAGCGTATGGAAATAAGTTTTGACGGCTTCCGAAAGTTCGCGATAGGTGTTGCGTGTGCCGCTTTCCTTGAAGGCTGGCGTGAGATACGACTGCAACGCCGCGTAGGAACGTCGCTTGGCTATCAAGGCTTCGCCCACGTTGCCGATGGTGTAGAGATAGAGGTGTGGCATAGTGCCGATGAGACGGTCAGGCCAGTCGTTGTCGCACAGGGCGGCCTGCTTGCGTGGGGTGTATTCGAGGCTTCCGTGGGTGCCGAAATGCATGATGGCATCGGCACCGAAGCCGAAGCGAGCCCAAAGATAGGAGGCAATGTAGGTGTGGGGCGGAGCGGCATCAGTGCCGTGCACAATCTTGAAATCGTTGTCGCCCAAGCCAGCCATCGGCTGCGGCATCAGCACGATGTTGCCGAATTGCAGCCGCGCCACGGCGAGGCGACCGTCGGGCGTGGCCATATACGCGCCGGGAAAATCGCCATACAAAGCCTTCACCTCGTCGTAGCGTTCAGGACGCAACGCCTGCTTCACCCAACTTTCATATTGCTGTCGTTCAATCAGTTCGGGATTGCCATTTTGCATGAATTGCTCAAATGCGCCCTCGGCGTAAATGCCCAACACTGAGCCTTGCCTTTGTATCAGTTGGCCTAATTCATCTGCCGTATTGGGCAGATTCTCAACACGATAGCCTTCTGCTTTCAGGTGTTGCAACAAATTGAAAAGCGAAGGCACCACCTCCATTCCAGAGGCGGCCAAGGCGTTTTGGCCAGGGCCTTTGTAGTAATAGATGGCCACCTTTTTTTCGGCGTTGGGCTTGTGTTTGAGTGCGGTATGGCGGTTGACGGAAGCCACAAAGTCGGTCAAGCGGTCAGGCTCGGCATAGATTTCCTGCAAGCCGTCGGCGTTGATGCGGTGCGAGAAAACCGCGTAGGGCCTGATGGCTCCGTCGATTTCGGGCGTGACGATGCTCTGGCTTAGGAAGCCGCCACTCATGCCCATCTTGTCGGCCTCCCAAGCCTCGGTGAGTTGCGGCACATACACGGTAGTGAACAGCTGAATGTTCTGGATTTCAAGATAATCAACAATGAAGTCCCCAAGCCTTCCGTGCGCCATGTTGATGACGGCAGAAGGTTGGATCGTGTCGGCCTTTCCGCTACCGATGAAGTTGCGCAGGTTGCGGACGGGATAAACCACATTGCCCGTTTTCTCCAACTCTGCGATGAGGGCATCCGGCTCGCCCATCACGCCAGTGAGGATGATTCGGGGGGCATTCTCATTATATAATCCATTGTTTTTCAAAAAGTTTTCATATTCTTTTAGGGAATTGAAGCCCAAGGCTTCGTCGTTGGGGCGGCTTGGGTCCTTGTGGTACATCAAGTCGCGGGCTGCGGCCATCACGGGCTGCGGTTCATGCGAATGGAAGCGTTTGCCATCGACATGGAGGCGGATGTAGTTGAGCAGGCTGCGGTAATTGGTGCGACCGCCGTTGTTGAGGTAGCGCACCAAAGTATCCGTTGTGGCGGCATCGAGACTGACGATGTAGTTGGCGGGATTGGTGGCCGCCGTGGTGAGTACAGGCACCTTTTCGGCAACTTCCTGAAGCAGTGCGCGTTGTTCCTCCGTGATGCGCAACCCCATCCCGTTCACCATCACCATGTCGAATTTGCGGAGTTTGTGAAATTCATCAACGCTTATCTCATTGATTTTGATATAGTTGTTGTTATTGCTCTTGGCGATTTGCCCCAATGTCGTGATCTGATAGTTGACAAAGGCCACCTTGGTCGGGCTGAGTTTCTTGTTCCAAATGATGGCGGCAGCCACGACGAGCGCAGCCGCTCCCGCAATCCATAACAGTTTCTTTTTCATTTCTTGTTGTCTTTGAAGTATTTGTCGACATCGACCGACAGCCCGACGGCGAAAGTGGTGCCCGTGGTGGCCGGCGAGTTGCTGTAGTAGTATTCGGGGATGTAGTTGAACAGGTTATCTACCGTTGCGGTCAGGTTGAGGCCGCGCCCAATATGCTGAAGCACGGAGAGTTTCCAAATCGTATAACCTGGATAGGTGACGCGCTCCGTTTCCGTGAGGTCGGTGAGCGAGGTGTATTCGTCGCAGGTGATGGCGGAGAGTGCGCGACCTGTGAGGGCAACGTTGAAACCGTAGTTATTCCAGTTTTTGCCGTATTCGACGCGGGCCGTGGCACTGTGTGGGCGCGTGGTTGAAGTGTGCAAATCGCTGTCGTTCAAGTTTTCATGCGTGAAGATATAAGACAGGCGCACCCGCAGTCCGCAGTCCCATCGGGCCGACGCGCTGAAGTCGAGGCCGGAGATGGTGAGCGGCGACATGTTTTCGTACATCATCCCGTTCAAGGCCTGGTTCCATACGGTGGTGATGCGGTCAGAGACACGATTGTGGAAGCCCAGCAGCGTGACGTTGTAATGGTTGCGTGTGTATTCGGCAGCGAGGTTGAAGTTATGGCTGGTTTCGGGGCGCAGGTCGGGGTTGCCGTAAATCATGAAGATGTTGGCCATGTCGAAGCTCATGTACATCTCCTTCAGCGTCGGGGCGCGGAAGCCGTCGGCGTAGGAAGCGCGGAGCGACACCTTGCCGAGTTTGTACATCATGCCCAATTTGGGCGAAATGTGGTGCAGTTTGGCTTGCGAGAAAAAGTCGTAGCGCAGAGCGGCAATCACGCTCAGTTTCTCCGTCGCGTTCCAGTCGAACTGGGCGAAAGCGTCGGCGGTATGCTGGATGTGTGCGCCGTTGTCGCTGAATTGGTAGCTCATCAGGTAGTCGCGCATGTAGTCGCCGCCAAGGGTGAGGGTACTTTTCTTTCCAAAACCGTGGTTGAAAAGGCCGCGCAGGTTGTGCTGCACGTTGCTGTAGGAGCGCACATCGAGGCCGCTTTGCAGGGCGTAGCTGCTTTTGTCGTATTGGTCGAAGGCGTAGCTCAAAGTCAGGTCGCTGCTTTCGTCGAGGTCGTATTCGGCTTTCAGGCCGCCGCTGAAGTCGCGGTAACGGTCGTGGGCGGTTTCGAGCGACTCGCGCTCGCGGAAGAAGTAGCCGGCGCGGGCGGTGAGCTTCATCCTATGGGTCGGCGAAACCGTGATTTTCTCCTTGAGGCTGAAGGTGTGATTGCCGTAGATGGTGCCGAAATCGCCATCGTTTTTCATCTGGATGGGGTCGCACGAGGTGTGCTGAAAATTGGTGCTGCTGCTGAAACGCCCTGTGTTGAAGTTCAACGAAGCGCAGTTGCGCCAGTCGTTATGGCTGCCCCAACGGCTGCCCATGTTGAGCGTCCACGGTTCCTTGGCCTCGCGGCTGATGAGGTTGACCACGCCCCCGACGGCATTGGAGCCATAGAGCGACGAGGCAGCGCCTTTGACGATTTCGATGCGGCCCACATCGTTGAGACTGAGACGGCTGTAATCGACATTGTCCAATGTTTCGCCCGCCATGCGCTCGCCGTCCACGAGAAACAGCACCGAATTGCCGCCAAAGCCTTGCATGTTGAGCGACACTTGCTGATTCATCGAATAGGTGAACTCGATGCCGGGCAGCTCGGCTTGGAGCAAGTCTTGCACATTGCCGACATCGGTGGCCAAAATCTCCTTGGCATCGATGACGCGGGTGATGACCGGAACGTCTTTCAGCAGCTTGGGCGTGCGTGTGCCCGTAACGACCACGGTTTCAAGCATACTGACCTTCTCGTCCAAAGCCACATCCAAAATCATCGAACTTCCCGATTTAATTTTTTGGTTTTTAGTATGGTAGCCCAAAAACGACACTTCAATATGGCAGGCCTTGCTGTCGGGAAGATGGAGAAGGTAATGCCCTTTTTGGTCGGTCACGCTTCCGATAGAGGAATGTTCCTTGACGCGCACGGCTGCACCAATGATAGCCTCGCCCGTGGCCGCATCGCTGACGGTGCCTTGGACGGTGCGTTGCGCCATAAGGTCAAAGCCGACCCCCAAAACCAAAGCCAAAAGGACAAAGAGGCGAAATTGTTTGTTAATCATCTTATATTCAGTTAAGTAACCGTTCAAAATTAAACTGCATGATTTTTGACGCGGGATATGGGAATTCGGGACTTTTTGACCATGACCACTGACCATGACCATGGCCGCTTTCACCGGAATGCTGAAGTTTCTGCCCTTGGCCTAAGCTGTCATGGTCATAGTCACAAGTCATCGTCCCTTGGCTCGCGTCAATTTTTAAACTAAATTTGCTCATCTACCTATAACGGATAAATATACTTGATGGTGGCGAAGCCTTTCACGCTGGCCTCGTCCATGAAGTCGGTGAAGAGCAGGGCGGCAAAAGTGCCGTCGGCGAGGCGCAGCACATACACCTTGCCCGAAAGGGTATAAATGGGCGGCATGGTGCTGGTATCCACATTGAGCCAGCGCGAAAGCACCTTATTAATACTGGAGTCGTGGTAGCCGAGGTAGCCGTCCATCATCGTGGACATGTCCACCACGACGCGCCCGGCGGTGTCGGCGGTGAAGGTGCCCTCGTCGTAATGCCCATGAGCCGTCAGTGCGTCCATCGTGAGAAACTCCGTTTCGCGGGCCGCGCCGCCGTTGGTCTTCACGTCGTAGCGGTGCAGGGCAAAGTCCCAATGCTGCGGCTCCGGCTCATCCTGCACCATGTTGGCCGAGTCGATGGTGCGCTCGCGCAAGTTGATGTAGGTCCACTTCTCATAGTCGCGCACATCGAGATAGATGGTGCCGCTGCCCTCGGCCTCGTTCACCAGCTTGAAGCCAAACGGCGCAGTGGTCTCCACTTCGTCATAGAGACCACTGAAGATGCCGTTGCATGAGGCGAGCACGAAAGCCAATGACAACAGGCAGAATGCCTTTTTCATGCCTTAGGGTTTTATTCGCCGACAAAGGTGAAGTTGATGTCCATCGGCATGGCGCCGGGCTTGAGCGCGTAGTTGAGCGTCAGCTTGCCGTTATCGACATTGCCGCCGAGGGTGCCCACATAATTGGTGGTGCCCACGGTTTGGTTGATTTCGGTTTCGGCGATGGCGAACACCTTGTTGTCGGTGGTGCTCACAGCGATGCCGCTCAGCGTGATTTCCGGGATGCTCATCATGCCTTCGCCGATTTGGGGAAGGACGATGTCGATTTTGTCGTCGCCCTGCGCTTTCAGCTCGATGGAGGCTTCCACCTCCGACATTTCGCTTACGCCGTAGGACATAATACCAGTGTATTTCCCAGCCACATAAAGACTAACTGGAGCTGTGCCTTGGGTGAAAACGACGGTGGTACCACCCATGACAGCCGGGACATTGAAAGTAATTACATCCTTGCCGTTGCCGCTGATGTTGGCTTCCACGGTGCAGTCATACTCTCTGGCCTGACCACCCATGCCCACCATCTGGCATTTTCCGCTGCCTGTTACTTTGTAAGGAGCGGCGGTGCCTTCCACGAGGGCCGCGTCGAAGGTGAAGCTGCCCCAAGTGTTGGAAGTGAACTCGATTTTCACAGTGTTGTCGTTCACCAAAGTGAGTGTGCCTTTTTCGTCGGCGGTGAACATGTCGCTGAAATAGTTGCTCGATGCGAGCGTGTAGCCTTCATAGGTGCCGGCCACTTTCTCGGCGGGTTTGTTTTCTTTCGTGCAACTTGCAAAGCCGAACATCACGATGGCCAAGGCAGCCATCACAAAGGTTTTAATGCTTTTCATAGGGTTGAGATTTTAATTTGTGAATAATGTTTGATTTTCGGCTGCAAAATTAGGGAGCGTTCCAATGCTGTTTTATCCCCAAAAAAAGGTATTTTGGAGGCAGAAAATCCCAAAAAACGGTTAGGGAAATGATGGTGGGGAGGCTGTAGGGCTGTCGCACCGTGGCAGCCGAATATTTTAAATCAACGTTTTTTATAAAACCGATCCATTTCCCATTTTTCAGGATTGTGTTGGATATATTGGGCAATGTGGTTCATTTCCGTCCAATTCCGAATGATATGGTCATGGAAACGGGGTTGCTATGCAAACGGAATATCGTGTTCGTTGGCGTATTTGGTGACTGCGGATTTGATACCACGCACCACCGACGGCAAATTCCCCGATTGCGGTCCAAACCGTAGGGACGCACCGCGTGCGTCCGCTGAAAC
>ODAI010182333.1_pt1 | contig 13320 bp, 15 predicted proteins | sample 1539321 | NCBI WGS metagenome assembly ODAI01 (sample SAMN02144231, study PRJEB22623) | gut metagenome | biome: sheep rumen | host: Ovis aries | place: New Zealand
AGACTCCTATCTCCTGCCCTATGAGGCAACGGCGCGCATCTTTGCCACCGCACGCGAGAGCTTTGTCGATACCGTTGACGCGTTCATGCCCAGGATCTCTGCGATCTCGGTGTTGCGCCTCTCTTCATAATACTTCAGGTACACCAGCTCGCGCTCGTCATCGTCTAGTACCGCAAGCAGCTGTTCGGCAAGCTCGCTCTCTCCGACGCGGTCGCTCTCGGACTCCTGCGCGTAGGCGCCCTCTGCTATCTCCTCGATGGGGACGTTTTCGGTCTCGCGCGAGAAGTAGTCGTTGATGCAGTTGCGCGCGATGGAGATGACCCACGTCGAGAACTTGGCACGGGCGGGGTCGAAGCGACCAAAGAACCGCGCCGCCCTCAGGAAGGCCTCTGAGGTCACGTCCTCGGCGGCCGTGCGGTTGCCCACGCGTCGGAAGATGTAGTTGTAGACCATGGGAAAGCTCTCGCGGTAATACTCCTCGAAGCTGAGGCGGGGGTCTGTGTTCGCACCACCCTCAACCACTCTGAATCTGCTCGCACGTGCCACTTGGCGCCTCGCAATGCCCGTCTTCCTACACACCTATAGGCTCCATGATACCGCTCTTGATTGAACTTGCGCAGAAAACCCCTCGCAAGTGGCCTGGGCTCCTGTTGGAGCTCGCCTTGCGCGTGCCAATGGCGGACACCACCAAAGTTGAAGGGGCGCAAGGTCCTGTTGGGCGGTACCATTATCGAAGCCAAGACAAGGAGTCGGTGCGGGTGGTTCTGGAGGGTCCATCATGGCTTTTGCGTTCAAGAGAAACGGGGACTCGCTGCTGGTCAGCCTCGAGGACAGGCTCGACATCATCTCGGTGCCCGAGCTCGACGAGGCTTTGGACAAGGCCCTCAAAGGCGTTTCGGGCGTGACCTTCGATCTCGATCGTCTGGAGTACATCTCCAGCGCCGGCCTGCGCATGCTCCTGTCCTGCTACAAGCTGTTGGAGAACTGTGGTGGAAAGGTCCGGCTCATCAACGCCAAGGGCGACGTGCGCCGCGTGCTCAACGAGACGGGCTTTGCGCAGATCTTCAAGGACGAATAGGGCCGCAACCTCACCCGAGCAACCAGATTAGATGGGCGTCGCCCCAGCGACAAGGTAGGCCTTCGCGTCGAGCGGGGCGCCGTCACGCCAGCGCAGCTTGACGAAGGCGGGGAAGGCATAGAGCTGCTTCTGGCTGTCGCCAAGCTTGATATGCTTGCAATACGCGGTCGCAGCGAGAGGCTGCCAACGGTCGTCCGCCAGACCCCACGAGACAACTTGCTCCATGAGCGTGCGCGCGGCTCCGTCTGTGCCATAGCACCCGCACGTCTTGCTGCCTGGCGGGGGCTGAAAGCGCAGGCTTGCGGCAAGGGTGCTGCGGGCTTGCCCGTTCTCGTCCACGTCGAACTGAAGCTCGAACTGGAAGGGCATGCCGGCAAGTGCCTGGCAGCGTGAAACGACGGTATCGCCCGGCTCGGAAAGCCCCACCTGCCCCAGATGCTCGGCAAGCAGCTCGCCGTCTTGGGCGTAACGGCGTTGCAGCTCGGGGTTGGGGATGCACTCGACGCGCAGGACCATACCTGGCCGGTTGGGGAAGACGCCCGTGTAGCAGGCGAACCAACCCCTTGGCAGACGCTTGCGAAAGGCGAGGTAGGCCTCCCGGGCATCCGGTCGTCCCGCCACCTCTAGGAAGTCGCAGGTCGGACGGGGGTCGCCCGTGCGCACCAGAAGCTGGACCGCAGGCGCCGTTGCGCCGCTCGACCCCACATCCCAGCTCAATGCCAGCTGTCGCACCCCTTCTGCCTCGGCAAACCACGAGTAGATGGGGGAGTAGTCAAAGCCGGGGGCCTGCTGCCGCACGCGACGGCCCATGCTCTCGTGCGATGCGAGCACGTGCAGGTCGAACCACGGCTCGCCGACAAGCGGCAGCTCGAACCATAGCTCGGGGAACTCCTCAGAGATCATGCTTTGTGCAAACGCCTCGTGCGCGAGTGGCTGGGTGCTGCCAAAGAGCAGCTTCTCGCGGCCATCGGTCGCCATCAGGGCGTAGATGATGTCATAAAGGAAGGACGGGGGAATCGTCTCCATGTGTCATCTCCGAGCTTTCACGCACGGCAGGCGTGCCTTGCATTGCCGCGCGTAGGTCCGTTTGCCTGTCAAAATCGTCGTGCACTTCCGAACAGTATAATCGGTAGTCACCGCCTTTCGTGAAAGCCGTCTTGGGAAGGAAGGTACATGGAAACGAACATCAGCAGAAGGGCCTTTGTCGCGACGACGGGGGCTGCGCTCGCAACGACCGTCATGGCAGGCTGCTCGTCGGGGCAGGACCAGGCATCAGAGACTGACGCCCAGCAAGAGGCCGCCGTGGGCGGTGGCATCGACTATCTGGCGCTTGTGAACAAACAGCACAAGCTTCCGGACGGCTGGGAGGATGCCGTCGAGATCGTGAGCTTCAAGAACAGCGAGGACTGGGACGTCGACGTCGAGGCGCGTGCCTACGACGCCTACCTGGCCCTCAAGGACGATCTCGAGGCGGATGACGTGTACGTCGACCTAGACTCTGCCTATCGGAGCGTGGCGGCCCAGCAGGAGATCGTGGACGACTTCACCGAGAAGTACGGCGAGGAGTACGTCAAGCTCTATGTCGCCGTGCCGGGCTACTCCGAGCACCACACAGGCCTCGCGCTCGACCTCTTCCTCATCATCGATGGCAAGGGCGTCTACTACAACGAGGACATGGTCCAGTATCCCGAGGTATGGGAGAAGATCCACGACAAGCTCGCAGATCACGGCTTCATCCTGCGCTACCTGCCGGGCAAGAAGATCTTCACGGGCTATAGCTACGAGCCCTGGCATATCCGTTACCTCGACGACCCCGACATCGCGCACAAGATCATGGACAAGGGGCTCACCTTCGAGGAGTATCTCGACGAGGTCGACCCTGCCGTCGCGGGCTGCGAGGTCAGCTACGGCACCTCCAAGCTCTACGAGGAGCCTGACATGGACTCCGCCCTCGACGTCATCCTGGAGCAGTTCCGCTCGTGGGAGGGTTGCGTCATGCAGAGCTTCTCCTATGCGGGCGACGACGCCTGCGGGGATGACGAGCTCGAGTACGTCAACAGCCTGCGCGTGACGGACGACCCCGATGCCGAGAAGTTCGAGCAGGCAATCGTCTTCCTGACGGACTTCCACACGCCAGACGAGAACGAGGCGGAAGGCACGGCCTGGGAGCCTGACAGCGACGTCAAGGACTGGTCGTGGCACCTTGGCCGCAAGGATGCGGACGATGGCTGGAAGCTGCTGAGCTGGGGCTTGGGCTAGGCGCAGACAACAGGATGGCACAGAGGGACCCGCTTCTGATAGGTGTCAGAAGCGGGTCCCTTGCTGCGGAAGCCTGCTTCCGCTCGGATTGCTTTGGTCGGCCCTACGCCGCCTCTGCGAGGTCCTCCTCAAGCTCGGCCAGACCGGTCTTTTCTACGCCGTCACCGTAGATGGTCGTCCAGTCGTCACGCATGGAGATGCCGACCCAACCCTGGGCCGCCACCTCATCGCGCATCGATGCCGCCTTCTCCTCATTGCCGTACTCGCGCTCGGTGTCATCTGCGATCACAAGGAAGCCGAGGCCCTGGTGATCGGGGTTTGCGGTGGCATAGTTGAGCATGGCGAAGTCGCCGGTGCTGTTGCCGAAGGAGAGTACGGGGCGACGGCCGATCTCGTTCTCGATGGCGATGACCTTGTTGGTCTTGCCCGTCTCGATGATGTGCGGGCCGGCGATGACCAGCTCGTCGTCCTGCTCGAAGGTATAGTCGAGCCCATCCTCCTTGCCCTGTCCGGTGGCTTCCATGACGAGGTCGGTGCCCACGACGTGCGTGGGGTCGAAGCCCACATACTCAACGGCGAGCGCACGCGAGACGTAGCGCTCGCAGGCGGTGACCACGTACACGTCAAAGCCGTTGGCACGCAGGTACTCGATGACCTCGACCATCGGACGGTAGAACGTCTCGGAGTAGGTCATGCCGCTGAAGCCGAGGGCGTCGGTGCTGTCGGCGAAGCGCACGACGTCGGCCATGAGCTCGTCTGCCGTGTGTCCCTCGTAGCACTGGGCCAATACGGTGTTGAGGTTGACCTTCTCGGGGACGATGCCTGCCTCGACCTCAGGCATCACGGACTCAACCTGAGCGCGCAGGTCAGCCGGGGCCTCATAGGTGGCGTCTTCGAGCACGTGCCAGCAGGCGAAGTAGTTGTCGATGTAGATGGGGGCCTTCTCGCAGATGAAGGTGCCGTCCATGTCAAAGGTGGCTACGCGCTCCTCTGGAGGAATATAACCGTCGCCATTGATGTCACAGGCGCCCTCGACGAAGGCTGTGAGCTTGACGTACGCGTCGCTCTTCTGGTCCCAGGATGCGAGAATGGCGCTTGCGTCGACGGCGGCAGTCTCGTCTGGGGTCTCGGCGACATCCGAGGTGGCGCCTTCTTGGGCAGTGGGTGCATCACCCTCGGCCTTCGCGGAGCCTTTGCCTGGTCCGGCCAAGAAGAACGCGGTCGTGCAGGCGACGCCAATGAGCAGTGCGCAAATCGCCCAAACGATCTTGTCCCGTAGGTCGGCCCGCTTTCCATCTACCTGTACCTTCATGGGTGAGCCTCCATTTCCTTGTGTCTTGTGCTCAGCCCGCACATGTGGCGTGGCCTCAGGATAGCATCCTGTTCCAGGGCCTTGCGAAGGCATCGGCTATGAGTCGATGAAGCCGGCCTTGCCCAATAGGTACAGCTTCGAGGGCTGGAGCTTGCCGTTCGTCCAACGCACCTTTGCCCATTGCGGCATGAGGGTGAACGAGAAGCGTCCCTCACGGCCCTCTCGGTCCATCGGCAGCGCCTTGGCAAATGCGGCCCCCACGCCGAGCCTCCAGCGGCCATCGGCGATGCCCCAGCTCTCGAGCAGGGGCATGACCTTGGACGAGGAGCCCCTCGCAAAGCTCTCGATCACCGCCTCGGGCTGTTTGATGCCAAACTGGACGTCTAGGGCAAAGGTGCTTCCGAGATGGCCGTCGGGCCAGATGTCAAACTGGTAGTCGAGGACGTCTGGCGCCGCAGCCATGATCTGGCGTACTTGGCCGAGCATCGCGTCGTCATAGGCGTCGAAGCCGATCGCGTCGAAGACGGCGGGGAGGTAGCCTGCGTCACTCGTGCATGCCCTGGTCTCCGATCCACCGAGGTAGCCGCAGACGCGCAGCGGGCTGTTGGGGCGTCCCCGGAACATCCCAAAGAACGAGGGGTCCCACCCATCGGGCATGCGGTCTGCGAAGTCGAGGTAGAGCTCGGCCCTTTCCGGCTCGCCGATGAGCTCGCAGAACGGCCTGACGAGCTCGCGGTGCCTGCGCGGCTGGAAGTGGACGGCGGCCTGGGGCAGCGGACGTCTGCTCGTGTCCAGCTCAAACCCGAAGCTCACGTCGTCGAGCTCCTCGCAGGCCCCTGCGAACCAGTCGAACAACGCCTCGTTGCCCGGTGCCGCGTCGGAGTCGACCCATGTGCCTGGCTTTACCCGCCCATAGAGCACGGTCACATCGAGCGACGGTGATCCCATGAGCGGAAACTCGAGGTAGACGGAGGGGAACTCCTCTCCCACCATGAACGGTCGCATCTGGGCCCTTGCCCTTGGCAGGCTGTCGCCAAAGAGCACCTCGGCACGCCCCTGGTCCGCTGCCTGCAGGCAGAGGACCTCATAGGAGTCGGCAAAGGAGGGGGCTCTCATGATGGGCCTTACTGGTTGTTGGTAAGGTCGTCGTTGGGGTTGAGGGGCATGGCCACGCCGCCATAGATGCCGTCGAGCTGCTCGTCGGTCAGCTCGAAGCCGCCCTTCTTGGCAAGGCGGAGGAAGTCCTCCGGGGTCCTGCAGGCGCGTGCCTCTTGCTTGAGCTCCTCAGGGACGTTGCTGAGATCCATGTCATGTTCCTTTCTGCGCTTGGTCGTGCGGCCGACCTTGTACGGGTCGGTCATATGGTAATGGTACGCGGTCAGGCTCCCGTTTGTCTCATCTTCCTTTGATTGGTCAAACGAGGGAAGCACACTCCTGTTGGCAGTCGCATGAGAGCAGGTGGTCGTTCACGATTCCGACCGCCTGCAGGTACGAGTAGGTGATGATCGGTCCCACGAAGCGCACGCCGCGCCGCTTGAGGTCAGCCGAGACCCTGCGCGAAAGGTCTGTCTCGGTGGGGACCTGGTCGACCCGCTCCCATCCGCCTATCACCTGACGTCCGCCGACAAAGCCCCAAAGGTACGCGTCGAGGCTTCCGAACTCCCGCTGGATGGCCTGCACCGCCTGGGCGTTTGACCGTACGGACCACACCTTTGCCCGCGCGCGTACGATTCCCGGGTTGGCAAGCGCCTCGGCGAGCTCGGCGTCTGTCATCGAGGCGCAGGTATCGATGTCAAAGTCGTGGAAGGCTGCCCGATACGCCGGGCGCTTGTGCAGGATCGTCCGCCACGAGAGGCCGACGCTCGCACCTTCCAGGCATAGCATCTCAAAGAGCCTGCGGTCGTCGTGGAGGGGCCGGCCCCACTCGTGGTCGTGGTAGGCAAGCAGCTCGTCGGTCACATACCACGAGCGGCAGTTGGGCTCTGGTGCTTGTTGCGCTGTCATGGTGCTCTCCAATCTCGCTGTCTTGGCAAAGAGGGTCTTACGACAGTATCGCTCATGGGAGCGGCTAAGGCGTCTGGCCGTCCACGCCTACGGGCCTCTGGCGAACGGTGTCCTATCCGGTTTTGGCCTAAGCATCTGCTCAACTGGTACGATAAGGCAGCTATTGACGAGGTGGAGCCAGAGAGCCCTTTCAGGCGGATGGCCTTCTGACCGAGGAGATCAGACATGCAACGTGTGACCTACGTGTTCTGCCACGGCCTGAACGGCTGGGGGCAGTACGACGAGCAGTATGCGGAGAAGCCCTACTGGGGCGGGGAGTCCGGTGATGTGGTGGCAATGCTGCGCGACCAAGGCTATGAGGCCTATGCCGCGAGCGTGGCGCCTCAGGGCAGCGTCTGGGACCGCGCCTGCGAGCTGTACGCGCAGATCGCCGGCGTGAGGTGCGACTACGGCAAGGCACACAGCGACGCGTTTCGTCACGACCGCTTTGGGCGCGACTTTTCGGATGATCCGCTCATCCCTGCGTGGAACGATGACACCAGGCTCATCCTCATCGGCCACTCGTTTGGCGGGGCGACGATACGCCTGCTGAGCGAGCTACTCGCCAACGGGAGTGAGGAGGAGCGCGCGGCGACGCCTGTGGGGGAGTGTTCGGAGCTCTTCAAAGGTGGGCTTGCCGGGCGCATCCTGGCGATCGTGACGCTGGCGGCACCCAGCAACGGGACGACCGCCTACGAGATGGGCCCTGACCCGAGCTTCGACGAGAGGCGCGTGCACATAGCGCTCAGGCATCGCCTGCTCGACCGTCTGGTGAAGTCTAGGACGAAGATCAGGAAGGACGGACGCGACGACCGCGACTGGGCCAACTGGGACATGAGGCTGGACAATGCCCAGGCGCTGAACGAGCGGATAGGCACGCTTCCGCACGTCTACTACCTGTCCGTTGCCGCCGATGCGACCGTCGCTCGGCCTGACGGAACCTGCGAACCCGACCGCGACCTCATGGACCCGCTGTTCGTGAAGAGCGGCACGCTCATGGGCTGTTACAGCACGACCACCGCGCGTGGCTGCATGGTGGACGACGCGTGGCATGCGAATGACGGTCTGGTGAACACCATCTCGGCGCGAGCCCCGTTCGGTGCGCCGCAGAAGCCGCTGGATAGGGCCAACATAGAGCGCGGTGTCTGGAACGTGGCGCCCGACCTTCATGTGGACCACGGCTATTTCCAGGGCGGGTTCATCGCCAAGCGTGACCCGTCCCTGTTCTACCAGGGTCTGGTCAAGCTGCTCTCCACCCTTGCCTGACGGTGCGCGTTTTGGGTGCCATGGAGAGCGAAGGGTGACGAAGCACACGGCTTAGGGAGGCGGACCATGCGTCAGTATGTGGTCGATGCATTTACGGACAAGGTGTTTGCGGGCAACCAGGCGGCCATCTGCGTGGTGGACGAGTGGCCCGAGGTCGCGCTCATGCAGGCCATCACCATAGAGAACAACTTCTCGGAGACCGCCTTCGTGAAGCCGCTTGCCGATGGTCGCTACTACCTGCGATGGTTCACCCCGGCATGCGAGATCGACTTCTGCGGCCATGCGACCTTTGCCGCAGGCTACGTCGTTCTCAACTTCTATGCCAAGGATGCCCAGCAGGTGACGTTTGTGACCAATGACGTGGGCGAGCTCGTGGTCTCGCGTGCGGGGGAGCGCTATGAGCTCGACTTTCCTGCCTACGAGCTGGCGCAGGTGCCGGTGACCGACGCCATGGAGGCCGCGCTTGGCGCCCGTCCACGCGAGGCCTGGATGGCACGCGATCTTGTGTGCGTGTTCGACTCTGCCTCCGTCGTGCGCGCGATGGAGCCCGACCTGGCCGCTATCCAGGCGCTCGAGGGGCTCTTGGTGCATGTGAGCGCACCGGGCGAGCAGGGTTCTGGCTACGATTGCGTGAGCCGCTCGTTTGCGCCGAAGCTCGGCATACCCGAGGATCCGGTATGTGGCAGCGGCCACTGCCACATACTGCCCTACTGGGCAGAGCGTCTGGGCAAGACCGAGCTTGTCGCCTACCAGGCAAGCCGTCGGGGAGGCACGCTCTACGGACGCCTCGAAGGCAACGGGCGGTGTGTGCTGGCTGGCCAGGCGGCGCTCTTCTCCGTGGCCGACCTCATGGTGTGAGGCTGACCTTGTATCAGGTAAAACGAGGGGCGGGAGATACGCTCTCCCGCCCCTCGTGGCAATGAATCGGGTGGATGGACTGGCGGCCTTCGCGTCCTAGCGGAGAGCCAGACCCTCGCCCAGTGCAAGCGCATGGATGCGCTCCGGGTTCTTGATGGCTGCCTCCAAGCGCTCCGGGTCGCCGTTGAAGGGGGTGTAGTTGGGGGCGTCAACGCAGCCCCAGTGGATGAGCAGCAGCTCGGACTCTGGGTAGTGGTTGGCCAGCTCGACCGCGCCGGCAAAGGTGATGTGCCAGATGTTGTCGGCGAAGTCGAAGAGCATCATGTCAGGCGCCTTCTCCCACTCCAGGAACTCCGGCAGGGGACGGCTGTCGCTGGGTAGCCAGATGGAGCCGTCGGGCGTGTCGAACCAGTAGCCGCAGTACTCCTTGCGCTCCCAGGTGCGGTGGCTGTACTTCTCGCTGGTCATGTGCTCCTGCCAGTTGTGCCAGGTCGGGGTGAGGGTGATGCTGACCTGGCCGACGGAGAAGGTCTCGCCGATGTCGTGTCCTGTGGCGCCGGCCACGCCCTCCTCGTCACGGGCGACCTGGGCGACATAGTGGGTGGCATGGACCTCTCCCGCCCTGTCCTTGATGCCCGCGAGCGTCTCGCGCGCGAAGTGGTCGTTGTCGATATGGGTGTAGAGCAGCGCGTCGAAGGCGGGAACGTCCTCGGGCAGGATGGGCGGCTCCACCAGGACGGGCATGTCGAAGCCCACGAGCAGCGGGTCACACAGGATGGTGGTGCCGCGGCTGTTGAGCAGGAACCCGGCGTTGCCGAGCCAGTACACGGTGGTGGTGTCGGATGGTCCGAAGGCCTCCTGCGGCAGCTGTACCGTCTCTCGCGGCATGGCCTGGCCTGACGGGCTCCTGCGGATCTCTACGCTCATCGTGCTCTCCTTTCTGCCGCGTGACGCTTAAGGCGTCAGATGCGGCCATTCCCTGTATCTCCCCGATGCGCTCAGGCGCATCTTTGCTTCCTGTTGCGTGCCGAAAGACAAACGCTTCTGTCCTAGACGCAATTCTGCTACTTAAACCATGGTTTAAGTCAAGGTTTCCGCCAGATGCAGGCGGCGGTCGCGGTGTCAGAGCGAGGAGGTTCCCTCGCAGACAAGCCGCGCGGCAAGCTCGGCCATATCCTCGGCAGGAATCGTCTTTCCGTCGGCAACCCACGTGCGGTACATGTTGAGGACCGCGCCAGACTGCCAGGCATACACGACATGCCAGCGCTCGGGTGTGTACCCTGCAGGGATATTTTCCGCATGCTCGCCGGAGGCGTCATCCTGCAGGCTTCGCTGCACAGCATCCCACGCGGGATCGCAGGTGATGGCATCGTAGAGGGCGTCCTGCTCCGAGCCAAAGCGGAAGAACTCACGCGTGACCTCCGCGAAGTCGGCCGGCAGGTGCAGGTGTGTCGTGCGCTTGCGCCAGTTGGCCGCATAGGTTGCCATGACCTCTGTCATGAGGTCGTCAAGCGTCTCGTAATAGCGGTAGAACGTCTTCTTGTTGATGCGAGCCCGCTCGCAGAGGTCTTTCACCGTGATGGCGCCAAAACCCCTCTCGAGCATGAGGGAGCGGAAGGCCATGTCGATGGCCTCGAGCGTCTTTACGACGCGCAGGTCTTTGGTAGGGGTGGTGCGCATACTTCCCTCCGAGATAGGCAACGATTTTTACACTAGGGTGGCATAGGTCACTCATAGTACGAAACGGGCCATTGAGTTGCTTTCGCACAAGTTTAATACTTGGTGCCAGCAATAAGGCAACTCAGGTAGCGCAATCAATCTTGCCAGGAGAAAGGAACCACCATGACCCTCGAAGAGATCATCGCCAAGCAGGAACTCCAGGAGCTCGTGAACGAGTTCTCCATCCTCGCCGACGACCGCAACCCGCAGGCGCAGGGGCCGCTCTTCACGGAGGACGCGGTGCTCGAGTTCCAGATGGGCCCCGAGGGTGAGGTGCACGAGATTCCTGGTCGCGACGCCATCGTTGCTGCGTTTGAGGGGACGGTCGGTGCCAGCAGCACCGCCAAGGCGGTCTACCACGCTAACGGCCAGCAGCAGGTGAAGCTTGCCGATGACCTGCAGTCCGCCACCGGCACCGCCTACTGCATGGCAACGCTCGTTAATGAGGAGGACGGACGCGACTTCATCACCACCAACTACGTGCGCTATGCCGACCAGTACGTCAAGATCGACAGCCGCTGGTACATCAAGCACCGCCGCACCTGCTTCCTCATCTCCGAGAAGCGTCCCTACAACGCGTAGACCACACGTCACAGAGGCACGTCCGGCGCGGCGCGGGAGACGGTCTCCTGTGCCGCGTTGTTCGTATACAGGCCGTCTTCCTTTGCTGATGACTGCCTGCGGGTTGTCCTGATGTGCGTATGGCGTACACGTGGTGTCATCTGGCCTTAGCGTGGGACGAGCTGCCCCTATGCTGCGATATTGTTGTGCCTGAAGGGTCAACCATCATGCAAAGGAGCTCCTCCATGGCACTCATCCAGGTCAATTACCTCAGCAAGGCACTCTTCCGCACCGTTCCCGTCAACGTCATCGTCCCCTCGGACAAGATCAGCTTTGAGACCATGGACTACCTGCCTGCACCGGAGGACGGCTACCCCACGCTGTACCTGCTGCACGGGCTTTTGGGCAACTATACCGACTGGGTCAGCGGCACGCGCATCCAGCGCTGGGCTGAGGACGCAGGCCTGGCCGTGGTCATGCCCTCGGGCGACAACGCCTTCTATGTCGACGGACAGGCTGCCAACAACGACTACGGCACGTTCATCGGCGAGGAGCTGCCCCGCGTGATGCGCGCAATGTTCCCGCTCTCGCATCGTCGCGAGGACACCTTCATCGCGGGCCTCTCCATGGGCGGTTTCGGAGCCATTCGCAATGGCATGAAGTACGCCGAGACCTTCAGCCGCATCGCGGGGCTTTCTTCGGGCATACACTTCTTTGACCCGGATTTCACCAGTTTGGCGGGCGAGGAGAGCGTCTTTGGGGACCTCGTTGCGGCGGCCAAGACCGACAAGAACCACCACGTGGTGTTCGAGCAGCTGAAGGAGCGCGTGGCGGCCGACGAGGTCGAGGCTCCAGCTTTCTACTTGGCATGCGGAACGCAGGACTCGCTCATGGGCGTCAACCGCAGTTTCCTCGCTGACGTCGAGGCGGCTGGCTTCGACGTGACCTGGGATGAGGAGGACCGTGGCCACGACTGGGACTTTTGGGACAGTCAGATCAAGAAGGTCATTGACTGGCTGCCGCTGGGCCGCACGGAGGGCGGCATGGGCAGCGGCAACGTGAGCAAAGATTAATAGAGGCGTTGCCTGGATTTTTACCGGCAACCGTAGACGGCAAACGTGTGGTATGGGAGTCTCTGGCCCTGGGGCCCAATGCCTACGATCTTTGGCTGCAGGCGCAGACCTATGACGTCGAGCTCCTACAGAGTCTGCTTTTGTGCGCGACGCCAGGCGAGCCTGTCCATGTCAGCGTGTGCCACCTCGTCTCTCAACGCGGCCACGATCTGCTCCTTGCGTGCAAGGAAGCCTGGACCAGTGAGGTTGACACCCCCGATGGTGTGATGCGTGATGAACGTGCAGTCACAGGTGAGGTTCTCGACAAAGAGCAGCAGCTCCTCGAGCATCTCGCGTTCCGTCAAGGGGTCAAACTCCCCACGCTCCGCCTCCTCAAGAAGCGGCGTTCCAGGGAAGAGCGTGAGCCCGCCCGTGCCCACGAGCATCGGATGGGTCTGGCTCATGACGCGTGCGGAATTGATGGCGTGCTCGCGGCTGTGGCTGCGTCCGGCCACTCCGTTTAGGAACGTGTGCCAATAGCGGATGCCAGCTTCGTCGAGCTTTGCACACTGCTCAAGGATGTCGGTTGCGTGATAGCCCTTCTGGATGCGATCGAGCGTCCGGTCGTCCCCGCTCTCGGTGCCCATCGAAATCTCGTTGAGCCCCAACTCGCGAAGCTTCTTGAGCTGCTCCACCGTCTTGTTGCACAGGTCACTCACGCGCCCAGCGGTGTAGATGTGCTCCATGTCGGGCAGGTACTCGTTGATCTTCTCGAGGATAGGCGCCATGCGGTCGTAGCTGAGCGCAAGGGGGTTGGCGGACAGCAGCTGGATGGTGCGTGCGTGAGGCGTGACCGAGGCGATCTCGGCAAGGTCGGCCTCGATCTGGTCCATGGGTGCCATGCCAAAGCGGACGCCCCTGTACATGGTGCAGAACTTGCACCTGTTGTGCGTGCACCCACGGGTGACCTCCAGAAGCGGCCAGGTGGGCCAATAGGGATTGCGATAGACGGGTTCGGTGAAGTGCATGCTGTGCCTTTCTCTTGCATGGTGTGTCACGAAAAGGGTAGCTTGCCATGCCTCTCGTTTTACCGTACAAAATAGAAATATGTACGGTAATGGGTAGAGGAGCGTGGGTATGGGCACACGTGACACGAAGCGCATGTTTGCAGA
>ODAI010706634.1_pt1 | contig 13320 bp, 10 predicted proteins | sample 1539321 | NCBI WGS metagenome assembly ODAI01 (sample SAMN02144231, study PRJEB22623) | gut metagenome | biome: sheep rumen | host: Ovis aries | place: New Zealand
ATAAGATGACCAACCGCAATCCACTGGGCTCCGCTGCCGGCTATGGCTCCAGTTTTCCGCTCAACCGCCAGATGACGACCGACCTGCTGGGGTTCGACTCGATGGACTATAATGGGGTGTATGCCCAGATGGGGCGTGGCAAGATGGAACGCAACGTGGGCTTCGCCATTGCTACCATTGCCGGTACCATCGCCAAGATGGCCTTCGATGCCTGTATGTTCAATTCCCAGAATTTCTCGTTTGTCCGTCTCCCCAAGGAGTGTACCACGGGTTCGAGCATCATGCCGCACAAGAAGAACCCTGATGTCTTCGAGTTGATTCGTGCCAAGTGCAACAAGTTGCAGGCTTTGCCCCAGCAGGTGACGCTCATCATGAATAACCTACCCGTAGGCTACTTCCGCGACCTGCAGATCATCAAGGAAGTGTTCCTGCCTGCATTCGACGAACTGAAGGACTGTCTACAGATGGCTGCCTACATTATTAATAAGATAGAGGTACGCGAGGATATTCTCGACAATCCGATGTACGACCCCATGTTCTCTGTTGAGGAGGTTAATCGCCTCGCTGCTGAGGGTATGCCCTTCCGCGATGCCTACAAGAAAGTTGGTCTCGATATTGAGGCAGGCACCTTCCGTCCTAACAAGGATATCCACCATACCCACGAGGGAAGCATTGGCAATCTCTGTAACGATCGCATCCAGGCCCTGATGACGACAGTCCTGGAAGGTTTCGCCTTTGAGAAGGTAAAGAATGCAGAAAAACAACTGCTGAAGTGAAAAAGCTGATTTCTTCCGTTCTTCTACTCATTACAGGCCTCTTATTCTCCAGTTGTGAGAAAGGCAGCATTGACCATACGACATTGTGTCGCTTTACTTTCCTGTATAGCTACCACTCTACCAGTCTGATTTTCGTGGCAGCCCAAAATCCCGGCTGTTATGTCTTTGTGTCAACACGTGGCGATGGTAAGTCAGTAACTCGCCAAGTTAACGTGGAGAGCAACGACGGACGTACGGAGCAGAACACCATCCGAACAGCAGTTGAGAATAATTTCCCCTATGTGCTCGGCACAAATAACGAGATTGGCCTGATTATCGGCATGACGAATTTCGACGGTTTGCGCGCCTACGATCGCTGCTGTCCGAACTGTAACCTACAGCGCGCCTTGCAATGGACAGGTGACAAACAGCACGTGAAGTGTAATCTGTGCAGCCGGGTGTATAGCCTGGAGACGGGAGTGGTCACCGATGGTGAGCAGGGAGACATACTCCGTCGCTATAACTGTTCTTTCAATGGTGAGTCGCTGAATGCGTGGAACTAATTTCTTATCGAAAAATTTGGCGATAAGCTAAAATTTATCTACCTTTGCACACGCTTACGGCTGCCGCGATGGTGGAATGGTAGACACGAGGGACTTAAAATCCCTTGGCTATTGCAGCTGTGCGGGTTCGAGTCCCGCTCGCGGCACACAGTTGGAAAAGGACTTGCTCTCGTAGCAAGTCTTTTTAGTATAATAAAGGATGAACATGAAAATAGTGATTATGGATGGGTTTACAGCCAACCCTGGCGACCTCTCTTGGGAGCGACTGGCTGCTCTTGGTGAACTGACGGTTTATGAGCGTACAGCGGCGCAACAGACCGTTGAAAGGGCTGCCGAGGCTGACATCGTGCTGACCAACAAGGTGTTGCTGAGGCGACAGGAGATAGAACAGCTGCCTAAGTTGCGCTATATCGGTGTGCTGGCGACGGGTTATAACGTGGTGGATGTTGAGGCTGCCTATGAGCATGGCATTGTGGTGACCAACGTGCCTGCCTACAGCACGGAGAGCGTGGCGCAGATGGTGTTTGCCCACCTGCTGACCGTCACCAACCGTACGGAGCACTATGCACAGCTGAACCGCGAGGGGCGCTGGTCGGCCTGTCCCGACTTCAGCTACTGGGATACACCGTTGACAGAGCTGGCAGGCAAGACGTTCGGCATCGTTGGTCTAGGGAATATCGGCAGCCGTGTGGCCGCTATCGCCTCTGCTTTCGGCATGAAGGTGATGGCCTATACCAGCAAGGAGGTCACGCAACTGCCGCCTTATATTAAGAAAGGTACGATAGCCGAAGTCCTGGCACAGAGCGATGTGGTGAGCCTGCATTGTCCGCTGACTGACAGTACTCATCACCTGATTCGTCGTGATACGCTGAGGCTGATGAAACCCTCTGCTATTTTGATTAATACAGGTCGCGGGCCGCTCGTTGCGGAGGAAGACGTGGCTGAGGCGCTGTCTGCTGGTCAGCTCTATGCCTATTGTGCCGATGTGCTCAGCAAGGAGCCTGCCGATGCGGAGAACCCTTTGTTGAAATGCCCAACGGCCTATATCACTCCCCATATTGCGTGGGCTACTCAGGAAGCCCGCACTCGACTCATCGATGTGGCTGTCAGCAATGTCAGCGCTTTCCTCGATGGGGCGCCTCAGAATGTTATTTCGGCTTAAATGTTTGGATATTCGGAAAAGTCGTCGTATCTTTGCAAGATAAATGTGAGTACATGAAGACAAACGTACATAGCTTCCGAAATGTGGCCTTTCTGCTAGTAGCGCTGTTGCTGGCTGCATGTGGCGGCGATAGTGGTAAGTTCAAGTTGGAAGGCCGCTTGCGCCACATGAATCAGGCTGAGTTTTGGGTATATAGCACTAATGGCGGCATGGCAGGTTTCGACACGATAGTCGTGCGCAATGGACGCTTCTCCTATGAGTTGGAGCTGAGAGAGCCCGCTACGCTGGTGGTCATTTTCCCCAACTATTCTGAACAGCCTGTTTTTGCTGAACCTGGTCAGACGGTTAGCGTCAAAGGTGATGCCTCAAACCTGAAGGAACTGGTCATCGAAGGAACGGACGATAATGAGCTGATGTCCGAACTGCGTATGGAGCTGAACGATACTCCGCCACCTGACGTTAGAAAGGTGGTCGGTGCCTTCATCCAGGAACACTTGACATCGCCTGTCAGCATCTATCTGCTGAAACGCCATTTTCTCCAGACAAGTAAGCCTGACTATAGAGAGGCACGTCGACTCACCATGAAGATGCTGGAGAAGAATCCTGAGAACGGACAACTCATTATGCTGCAGAAGCAGCTGGATAGGTTGCAGGGTGGTGCCTTGAAGAGCAAGCTTCCCACATTCACGGCCTACGACGTGAAAGGTAAGAAGGTGACGGAAAAGAGTCTGAACGGTCGCCTTAACCTAGTAACGGTATGGGCTTCATGGAGCTATACCAGTAATGATATGCAGCGACACGTGAAAACGCTGAAAGATAAGTATGGCGACAAGCTGGGTGTGCTGAGCATCTGTCTGGATGCCAGAAAGAATGACTGCAAGCAAAGGGTAGAGCGTGACTCGCTGAAGTGGTCGACGATTTGCGACGGACGCCTCTGGGATACCCCGCTCTTGTCTAAGCTGGGGCTGGCCGATGTGCCTGCTAACCTGTTGATTGACGAGAAAGGTGTTGTCATTGAGCGCAATATCCCCCAAGACAAACTTGAAGAGATTGTCAACAAGGAGATGCTGAAGCGCAAGGTCGATGCTCTGTTGAAGTAATAACTATAGCCATCATACAATGAAGAAGATAGTCCTTTTATTGCTGAAGATAGTCGGTGGAACAGCCGTTGGTGCTGTCCTGCTCGCAGGTGTTGGTCTCCTCTTGTTGAATACCTCTTTCGTGCAGAATTCCCTCCTGCAGGAGGCAGTCTTAATGCTCAAGGAACGCTTGAACACCGAGGTCAGCATCGATGAGATTCGCATCAATCTCTTCGGCCAGGACGTCAGTCTTCTGGGTGTCAATGTCGAAGACCAGCAGCACCGTCGGCTGCTCCATCTCGAGGAGCTGGGTGTCGAGGTCGACCTCTGGCCGCTGATGCGTCATGAGGTGAAGGTTGTCGATGCCAAGGTGAAAGGTCTCGAAGCCAACCTGCTGAAGTCCGACTCCGACTCGGTGGCTAACTTCCAGTTCATTGTTGATGCCTTCAAGAAAAAGAAGCCTGCTCGCGACAGTCTCCATGTTACCGACAGCGTAAAACCCAAGAACAAGCTCAATATCGATGTCGATAGGATTTGGCTAGAGCGCATCAAGGTTAAGTATAACCAGCAGGAGGCTCAGTTGGGCAGCCTGCTCTTCCGCAAAGGCAGCAATGGCCGCATGATTGCCGAGATACGCGACCTGCAGTCGGCATGGGTTCAGAAGACCAAGAAAGGTCCTGTGGACACCAAACTGTCTATTGGGCTGGTGAATATTCTCGACATGAAAGACCGCCGTCAGTTGGAAATCAATCAGTTACGTTATATTACCAACAATCGTAAGCCCCGTAAGAATGCCAACAAGCCCAAGCGCGGATTCTTTGATGTGGGCCATTTCGATCTGACGGCACATCTGAATGTCCGTTTGGACCATCTGGCCAAGGATAGCGTCGTGGCTGTCATCACAGATATGACGGCTGTCGACTCCGTCTCTGGTATCGATGTACGCAACCTGAAGACGCGTGTCGAGGCCAACAAGCAGGTGGCCCATCTGAAGCAGTTCTCCATCAGTCTGCCCCATACCACGCTGGCTATCGAGTCTGCCACGCTTCAGCTGCCCAGCAAGAAGCAGGGACGTAAGCTGGCCTATACCACGTCGCTCATCAAGGGACGCACCCTGCTGAAGGACATCTCGCGTACCTTCGCTCCTGTGCTGAAGGGCTTCAACGAGCCTTTGTTGCTGCAGCTGCGTATGAGTGGCAATGACGAAGGTATGCAGTTCCGCGACGTCAGGATAAATACCCAGAAGAAAGACCTGACCATCCAGGCTTCAGGCTTTATCAGCGGTCTGAAGGACAAGTATAAGTTGCAAGTCCACTTCGATGTCCACCGCATGCATGCCAAGGTAGGCTCTGCCGAGCGCATCATCAGCCAGTTCCCCGTCAAGAAATATATGATGAAGCAGGTCAACAACCTGGGTAATATCGACTATACTGGACGTTTCGACGTGCTGTGGAAACGTGAGCAGTTTGCCGGTCGGTTGACCACTGCCGTGGGCAAACTTGATTTCAATTTCGCCCTCGACGAGAACAACAAGTACGTCTTAGGCTCCGTGCGCACCGACTCGCTTCATTTCGGTAAGGCGATGGATATGCCCGACATCAAGAAGGTAGCCTTCAAGGCCGATTTCAAGTTTGACATCTCGAAGCCGCGAACAGCCATCATGCGTAAGAAGGTGGGTGGAAAGCTGCCGATGGGTGAGGTGAATGCCGAAGTCTATGAAGCGAAATGTGGGTTGTTACATGTCCGTAACACAGTCCTCACTCTGAAGAGTAATGGTGCTATTGCCGAAGGCAATGTCAATGTCCGTGGCAAACGTGTCGACCTGCTTTGCTCCTTCTCCTTCACCAACACCAATGAGATGAAGAAGACCAAGATCAAGCCAGGCATCAAGTTCCATGGCCTCTCTGACGAGGAAAAGGCAAAGCGGGAGGCTAAGAAACAGCAGAAGGCAGAAGAGAAGGCCGCTCGCAAGGCTGCCAAGGCCGAGGCGAAAGCTGCCCGTAAAGCCGCCAAGGAGGCTGAGGATGCAGCCAAGGATGCAGAGAAAGCCGCTCGTAAGGCTGCCAAGGCAGAAGAGAAGGCTGCTCGCAAGGCAGCCAAGGCCCAAGAGAAAGCCGCTCGCAAAGCAGCCAAGGAGGCTGAGAAGGCAGCCCGTAAGGCAGCCAAGGAGGCCGAGAAAGACTAATTCCCTATACCGGTAGTTTGATAATGAATCGGGTGCAAGCCGTATGTGCGGTATCTAGTCGGATATCGCCTCCTAGGCGACGCGCCAGACTCCGTGCTACCGTCAGTCCTACACCTGTTCCGTTGTAGTATTCGTCCAGCTGTACAAACTCGTCGAAGATATGCTCTGCCTCCTTCGGAGGAATGCCTATGCCCGTGTCGTCGACGATAAATCGTACCGTGTCCTTACTGTTGTTGATGGTCAGCTTCACGCTCTGCTTCTTTGCCGAGCTGTCCACCTGTGTCAGATAGGCTTCGGCAGGCCGTGTGAACTTGATGGCATTGTCGAGCAGCAGCTCTAGGATACGGGCAGCCGCACGCTGATCGGTCTTGAAAGGCGTGAGCGAGCCTTCCAGCGTTTGCAGCGTGAATACCAGATGGCGGGCATCGTTGATGCCTGAGGCGCTGATGGCCTGATCGGCTATCTCCAGCGGTGTCACCGTGTCATTCCGCTCCAGCACCACCTGGCTGTTGATGTCCGACAGCTCCAGCATCTTGTTCACCAGTCCCGTGATGCGGTAAGTATTCTTCATGATCTCTTCGCCCGCCTCAATCCTATCCTTATCCGACAGGCGTACCGTCGTGGTGGTGATAAGCTGTGTAAAGCCGCTGAGGATATTGAGCGGTGTGCGTATCTCGTGCGATATCTGCTTGATGAAGTTGCTCTTCATGCGCGTCGATTCCTCGGCACGCTCGTTGGCTATCTTCAGCTGTACGTTCTTCTCTGCCAGTCCTAAGTAGGCTTCCTGCAGCTTGTCGTGGGCCTGTTGCAGACGCTTACTGAGGCGGTAGCGGTTGATGCTGAAGATGACGAGGAAGAGGAAGGTCAGCAGTACTCCCAGCAGCCATACCCATGCCGGTATCTTGATGACGCCAAACTGCGTCAGCACGTTGTCGCCATACACCTCGTCGATGATGCTGATGGTCTCCGTCTTTCTCAGCTCGTCGTTGATAGCTTCAATGAGCCGCTTGTCGTGGCTGGGATAGCAGTATTCGCGGGGCTCCAGCGAGAGTTCCTCCGTCTGCAGCTGCTTCTCCAGGTGTAGCAGATTGATGTAATGTGTGGCTTGGAAGCGGTAGCAGATCAGTCCGTCATATTTCCCCTCCGCCAGTTCTTTGAAGGCAGCCCCCAGGTCAGTGATGCGCACATCCTTGGCTCCAGCGTCCGTGAGCATCAGTCCGATGGGCCTTGACTTCATGTAGGCGATGGTCTTTCCCTTCAGGTGTCGGAAGTCGAAATCCGCATAGTCTTTCTTGCGATAGACGATCTGGTAGTACATGCGGAACACCGCATTCGAGTAATTGGTCAGGTCTTTACGGTAGGGCGAGTATACCAAGAGTCCGAGGTCGTACTTACCCTCGATGATGCCTGGCGACATTTTGTCCCAGTGGTTAGGGGCAAAGGTAAAGGGGATGCCCATGCGTTGCATGAGCCGTTTGGTGAACTCCACATCATTGCCGCAGGGCGTACCGTGGTCGTCAACATATTGCAGGGGAGCGTAACTCGTGTTCATTCCCATGACCAGGGGACGCTCCTTCGAGAATCCCAGTTTTATGGCGAGTGGGCTGACTACAGTCTCTTTCTCCGTCGGACGGAACAACTCTTCAAGACTGTCATTACAGGCAGTACATAGCACGACACCCAGCAACAGGAGTGCTCTCAGGACGGGTAGTTTGATACGACTTAACGGCATAGGCTGATGACGATATTTATTCTACATGCTATAGGTATGAACGCTCGAACCCTGTGCGGAGGGCAGGTAGTTGATGCCCCACCAGCACATCTGCAGCAGGACGAAGCAGACGATGAGCATCCACAGGGCAGGGGTGAGCTGCTGTGGACGATACAGGCGGAAGTGGATGTATACCAGGTAGGCCAGCCATGTGATGGCCGCCCAGGTCTCTTTGGGGTCCCACGACCAGTAGTGTCCCCATGCCTCCTTTGCCCATAGTGCTCCGAAGAGCATGCCGAAGGTGAGGAAGGCCAGTCCGACATACACCAGGTTATCGGTAATCTCCGCCTCCTGCTGCGACCAGCGACGACGCACCAGCAGATAGACCGCCATGACGGCAGCGGCACCTAGCAGGGCATAGGCAAACATATATACGATGACGTGAGGTGCGAACCACGGACTCTGCAGGGCAGGCATCAGCGTCTTCGAGTGTATCTCGGGTTTCAGCAGGTTGACGCAGATGAAGACGACCGACAGCAGGGTAGAGAACGACAGAATCCACTTGTATCGCCAGCGTGAATAGACCAACAGACCAGCCAACGGCAGGAAGAAAGAGTACCACAGACGCGTCTCGCCCATGGTGCGCAGCGGTGGGCGCTCCAGCGACATCCACATCGACAGGATGAAGGCGAAGAAGACACAGAGACCCAGTATGGTCAACGCATAGGCACTCTTGGCTTTGTCCTTCCAGGCCTGATAGCTGCCTGCCACCCAGAGCAGCACGGCGCAGATGGCGAAATAGATGAATGATTCCCACGTCATGACTCCGCCCTCCTTACTCCAAAGACAAACATCAACAAGGCCCCAGCCAGCATCATGAAGATGCCCGTATAGACGGCGGGCAGCCAGGGGTCTCTCACCAGTTCGAAGATGCTGATACGGCTCCGGGCACCGGCCTGCTGGTCGTAGCCGTACTGATAGATCTTCCATCCGTCCACCTCGACGGGCTTGTTGACATCCACCGTCGCCTTGATGTTCTTGCCCGACTGCGTCAGCACCTGGATATCTGAAGCGAAGCGCTTGGGTGAACCGTCGTCGTACACTTCCATGATAAACTGCTTCAGCTCGATGGCTAGCGGCAGTTCGATGATGGCCTGCTCATTGGTCACCGCCCGCCATTCCGGTTCGTCCACGCCACAGATCATTTTCACGCGTGAGATGTCGGCATTGCCCAGCGTGGCGGTGGTCAGCGCGATGAAGAGCCCCAGGTGGTTCAGCAGGAAGGTGAGGTCCCGTATGCTGCGCCAATGTCGCAGCGTACTGAACCGGTGGAGGGTGATGAGCCCCAGGATGACGGTGATGTACACATACATCAGGACGAAGGGCCAGAACGTCAGCATGTTGTTCAGCCACGTGCCGTTGATCTGCTGGCGCGTCAGTCCCATGACAATCGTCAGCACTACGGTATAAACCATAGCGGGGAGGGCAGCTTGGTAAGAGGCGAGGAAGCGGAAAGCATACACCTTCTGACGCAACAGGTGGCAGACGACTATCATCGCCAGGAATCCTGCCAGCACGATACCGTTTGCAGGCCATCGGAAGCTGTCCCATACCACAGGGCCTATGCTCATTTCGAGCATCAGTCCTGCTATGATGAGCCCTCCACCGATGACAAAGCCCTCACGGATAGACCATGGTTTATTCCACATCGTGTTAACGTGTTAGTTATAGCATTTAAAAATCTTGTCTACCTCACTGCGCTGCATCTTCGGTGTCAGCAGACTGACGATCCAGACGACAGGGAAACCGCCTACCATCGCGATGGCACCGCAGTTGATGGGGTTGATGGGGTTGCCGATGAGCATGTTGACCACCGTGATACCCACGCCCCAGATGAAGCATGCCCACACGCTGGCTGTGGTGACGCCACGCCAGTAGAGTCCTAGCATGAAGGGAGCGAGGAAGGCACCAGCCAGCGCACCCCATGAGATACCCATCAGCTGGGCAATGAATGTGGGCGGATTCAGTGCGATCAGCAGCGAGATGGCGATGAAGAACATGATGAGCACGCGCATCACTACCACCTTACGACGCTCAATCTTCTCGGCTACGATATCGTCGATGTTACCATCCTCCACCTCGCCAGGTGCCGACTTCTTGTCGCGGTAGATGAGGTCGAGTGTCATCGTTGAGCTGGACGTAAGCACGAGCGATGCCAGCGTCGACATTGACGCAGAGAGCACCAGCAGCACCACAAGGGCGATGAGCACGTCGGGCAGCGTCACGAGCATTGACGGTACGATGCTGTCGAAAGCCAGCTTGCCGTTAGGCAGCACGGGAGGCATGCCGAACAGACGGCCAAAGCCACCCAGGAAGTAGCAGCCGCCAGCCACGATCAGTGCGAAGATGGTCGATATGATGGTGCCACGCCTGATGGCACTCTCGTCGGTAATCGAGTAGAACTTACCCACCATCTGTGGCAGTCCCCAGGTACCGAGCGATGTCAGGATGACCACACCCAGCAGGTTCCAGGGGTCAGGACCGAAGAGCGTGGCAAAGCCGCCATTCACCGTGCTGTCGGCATCGCTGGGCATCGCAGCCATCTTCTCGATAGCTGCCGTGAATCCACCCTGTACATTGAGCACGGCCACGATGATAGCCACGATGCCAAAGAGCATGATGATACCCTGTATGAAGTCGTTCATCGCCGTCGCCTTGTATCCGCCCAGAATGACGTAGACCGCCGTCAGGATGGCCATGATGACCACGCAATACTCGTAGGGGATGCCAAAGCCCATCTCAAACAGCGTCGAGATGCCTTTGTACACGCCAGCGGTATAGGGGATGAGGAACACGAAAGCGATGATCGAAGCCGCTACGCGCAAGCCCTGATCGCCAAATCGTGTGCCGAAGAAGTCGGGCATCGTGCGGCTTTCGATATGCTGCGTCATCAGCTTTGTGCGCCGACCCAGCACAATCCAGGCCAGCAAGGAGCCGATCACGGCATTGCCCACGCCAATCCATGTCGACGAGAGGCCGTATTTCCATCCGAACTGTCCGGCATAGCCCACGAAGACTACTGCCGAGAAATAAGAGGTACCATAGGCGAAGGCTGTCAGCCACGGACCAACGGCACGTCCGCCCAATACGAATCCATCAACACTGCTGGCCTGTTTGCGGGTGTACAGTCCGACGCCAATCATCACGGCCAGAAAGATGAGGGTAAGGAGTATCTTAATGAACATCTTGAGAATTTACAATTTTACGATTTACAATTTACAATTTATTTTTTCTTTGCGTAATCTAAACGAATCTGCATCTGAGCCATGATGGCGTGGTTGGCACCATGCACAAACTGGCCTGCCTGCGTGTAGGCACTCTTGTAGACATACTGCAGCTGCACGCGGCATTTCTTGTAGAACCAGTACTGCACACCGGCTATCGCCTTGTGCTGGTCCATGCCCAGCGACGTGTTGAAGTTGAAGAAGTCGTACGACCCCACCAGTTCGACACCCTTGCCCACGGGCACTGCACCTGTCACGTAGGCACCACGGCTGGTCGCACTGCCGTCCTTGCCTTCCAGGTATTCACCGTGTATGTTGAAGTCGGCCGATTTGTAGTCGAAACCTACCGTCCAGCGGTTGCGCTTGTAGTTGTCACCCTCATGGATCTCCGGGTTGTACAGCGAGTTGGCAATGGCATGTCCGCGGCCCAGCTGTCCGGTAGCCACGAGGTTCAGTCCCTTTGTGGGACGATACTCCAGACGGGCTATGAAGTCTTTCTCCTTGTTGCCGTCTTTCTTGTTGATGCCCTGTCCGTTCATCACCTCCAGCTCGTAGCGCAGCTTGCCGTCGTTGGTCTCGCCGAAGATGGCCAGTCCCAGGTCACGTCCGTACTGCACGCCCAGCAGCGGGTCGCTGCCACATCCCGTCAGGTAGGTGACGCCCTCAGAGTAGACATCGATGGCCTCCATGGCGGTCGGCGAGAGCGGATTCTCCAGCGAGAGCCCGTTCTTGAACTGTCCCAGGCGTACGGTCAGCGCCTTGTTGCGTGTAAAGCGATAGTCGGTGTAGAATTCCTGTACGACACTCGAGAAGTCGTGCATGAAGAGGAATGACCAGCGGTCAGTGATTTGGGCGTTGGCCCAGAAGAGTACGCGTTTCAACTCGAAGGTGGGTGTGTCCTCGCCAGCCTTGTGGGTGTAGTTGAAACCGCCCTGCGCGTAGCCGTGCAGTTGGACGCGCTCCGCCAGTTCCTTCAGCAGGTCGCTGTCCTCTTTTCCTTGTCCCATAGCGGCTGTGCTGCTGAACACAGCCAGCAGGACGGCTAAGGTGACACGTTTGAAAAATGGTTGTTGCATGATGTTTATGATTGGTTATTGTGTTGGCTTGTTTTTCACCACATATTTCTGGTAGTAGGTGATGAGCAGCGTCGTCATGGGCAGTGCGATGATCATGCCCAGGATGCCCAGCAGTGCTCCCCAGATGGAGAGCGACAGCAGGATGATGGCCGAGTTCAGTCCCATCACCTTTCCCATGATCTTTGGCGTGAGGATGGTGTCTTGGATGAGCTGTACGACGGCAAACACGATCAGAGCGCCCAGCATGATGATCCAGAAGCTCTCGCCCGTGTCGGCAGCCTTGACGACGGCCAGCAGGATGGTCGGTATGAATCCCACCAGCTGCAGGTACGGCACCATGTTCAGCAGTCCGATGAACATGCCCAGACCGATGGCCATGGGGAAGTCGATGATCAGGAATCCGATGCTGAACAGCACACCCACGCAGATGGCCACCAGGCCCTGTCCGCGGAAATACTTGTTCATGCCCTGCTCCACGTCTTTCACCAGCTGGACGGCAAACTTGCGATATCGCTGGGGCAGCATCTCTACCCATCCCTCCGCGAACTCTTCGTAGTCGAGCAGGATAAACAGCGTGTAGATGATGACCATCGTCAGCATCAAGACGCTCGATAGAATATTGAGCGACTGGGCGATGACGTTCCACACCTTAGGCACGGCCTGCTTGATGGAGTCGATGAATCCCTCCTGGGTGACGATGGCCTTGACATCCTCGGCCTTCACGTTCTCGTGGATGAATTTTTCTATCATGTTGGGGATGTTGCTCATGAACTCATCGTGCGACACGTAGGCGATGATGAGGTCGTTCACGCGCCCACCTTCTTCGATGATGGGGGGTATCATCAGCAGTCCCAGTCCTGTCAGCAGGGCGCCTACCGTGATGAACGTGCAGAGAATACCCAGTATACGGAACTTCAGTTTGCAGCGATACTGGAAGAAGCTGACCATGGGGAACAAGATGTAGGCGATGAGCCAGGCCATGAAGAATGGCAGCAGCACACCGCTGAGGTAGTTCAACAACATGATGAGGCCGACGATGGCCACAGCTGTCAGTCCTCCACGCACAAAACTATCGAATGTAATCTTCTTTTGTTCCATAACGACTGCAAAGATACAAATAAAATTAAAAAAAGGAAATATAAAAACAAATAAATTCGTATCTTTGTGCCATGAAGATAGAACCGATAGCTTTTTTTCATTCCCCCTTCACCTCGAAGTTTGGCATACCACGTCAGAGTGGCATCGTCAGCGAACTGCGTGGCACCATCCGTTTTGAGCCCGCTTTTGCCCATGCCGAAGCCCTGCGCGGACTGGACCGTTACGACTACCTGTGGCTCATCTGGGGCTTTTCCGAAAATGTTGATGCCGTGAAGCATGCCACCGTGCGCCCTCCCTTGCTGGGCGGCAATGAGCGCATGGGGGTGTGGGCCACCCGCTCGCCCTTCCGTCCTAACAACCTGGGCCTGTCGTCGGTGCGCATTGCCGCCATCGACCTGAAGACACCG
>ODAI011154560.1_pt1 | contig 13318 bp, 11 predicted proteins | sample 1539321 | NCBI WGS metagenome assembly ODAI01 (sample SAMN02144231, study PRJEB22623) | gut metagenome | biome: sheep rumen | host: Ovis aries | place: New Zealand
CAACACTTCCGTCGACATGAATAACATTCTCGTTCTCAAAGCAGCGCACAACGTGGACGATGGCGTCGACTTCACGGATATTTGCCAGGAACTGGTTGCCCAGGCCTTCACCCTTGGACGCGCCCTTGACAAGTCCTGCGATATCCACAAACTCGATCACGGCGGGTGTCACCTTTTTGGAATGATACATCTCGCCAAGAAGGCGGATTCTCTCATCCCGTACCGCAAATACGCCCACATTGGGGGCTATGGTGCAGAAGGGATAGTTTGCCGCCTCTGCGCCGGCTTTTGTCAGCGCATTGAAAAGTGTGCTCTTGCCTACATTCGGAAGTCCGACGATACCCAGTTTCATTTTTCTCTATTTTCTCCTTTGTTCAAGTCATTCCTGTAATTTCTGCGCGCCGTTTTTCGTATGCCGGTCCCGCTGCAGACACGATCCTGCACAAAAAGCGGACCCCGGTTCCCTCATCCGAAGATACATGTTCAGCCCGACGCAAATAAGAATTATACCACAAGCAGTTTTTTGAAACAACCGGATTTCCGCCAATGAGTCACTGGGGACGGTTCTGAATAACTCATTGCGCGCAATGAGTTATTCAGAACCGTCCCCAGTGACTCATAAAATGCAGAAAAAAGAAAAGGCACACCTTTCCCCCCGGTGTGCCTTTTCGTATGCAGAGCTGATAGTACTGCGTTCAGTTTATTATTCAATGTCAAGGATATCAGAAAAACCTGTTACCTCGAAGATCTCCATAATGTCATCATTGACATTGCGGATCACCATGTGGCCCTGCTTGTTCATGATCTTCTGAGCGGACAGAAGGACACGAAGGCCGGCGGAGGAAATATATTCCAGCTTTGAAAAATCGAAACTGAGTTCAGAGACGCCATCGATATCGTCCTTGAGTTCTTTTTCAAGCTGCGGAGCTGTAGTTGTGTCAAGTCTGCCCTCAAGCGCGATTGCGAAGTCTGTACCGTTCTTGTTTTTCTGAATGTTCAGCATTTTTTGATCTCCTTTTGAATATTAATGATTTGCGCTCAGAAGTACAGTCTGTGTCTGTTGCTTAACCGAACGCCATATGTTATCCAGTGCAGCATTACATCATTGTTAAATTACATCATTGTTAATAGTTACAGGAAAGAATAAGCGCTGTTCCTGAAACGGACGGCTTAAATCTTTTTTAGAATACTCAGAATGTTTTTCCCATCCCTGTGCTCATACCGGACATCATCCATGGTCTTCTTGACAACAAAGACACCGAGGCCTCCGATTGGACGATCCTCTGCCGCAAGTGTGATATCGGGGTCCTTCTGCTCCAATGGATTGTACGGAACGCCCTGGTCTATAAAGGTGATCCGCACTGCACGAGGATCCCGCTCTTCCTCCAGACGGACAGTCGCCTTGCCGATACCCTTGCGATAAGCATACCTCGCGATATTGCTGAAAAGCTCATCGATGGCGACATCAATCTGAATCTGTGCTTTCATCGGGCACTCCAGTTCCTCCAGAATGCCGTCAATGAAGTCTGTAACCTTATGGAGGTTTTCCAGGGTTGCTTCCAGGGTCAACTCTTTCACAGATTTCTCCTCCGCACCGGCGCCGCCGGTACTCCTGCTGCCGCCGGCCATGTCTGCAATGCAGTCATTTCCGGCACTGTTTTCGGTATCAGTGAAATGACCAGCCAGCTGATTTTCTGCGGAATCCGCTGCAGGTTCATTTGAGGGATTAATAGATAATCCGGTTGCAATATCTTTTAAAGGATCTGTAACTTGTGTCCCGGGATCAGATATAGAATCAGCTGAAGAATCCGCTGAAGATTCAGCTATAGAATCCGCTGAAGAATCAGCTATAAAATCCGCTGAAGATTCATTCAAGGGATCCGCAGCTTCTGTTACAGGATCGGTTAAAGGATCAATTATAGAGCCGGATGCAGGACCGGCTGACGTATCCAGCAGGTCCGCACTGCCGCCGTTATATTCCAGACAGAGCATTGTCATATCATCGAACTGTTCTGCCTCTGCGGCAAAACGGTCCACTGCCAGGCGTACGCTGCAGATAATCTCTTTGGCGGAAGCCGCAGGATTTTCATTGAGGGCTTCCAGCATACGCTGTGTCCCGAACTGCCGGTCATTGCTGTCAGCAGCTTCCGGAACACCGTCCGTGTACACAAAGAGTCTTGATCCGGGCTCGATCTGAAGCTCGTACTCTTTATATTTTACACCATCCATGCCGCCTATGACAAAGCTGTGCGGATCTTTTATCAATTCAAAACAACCGCCCGGCTTTGTGACCGCCGGATATTCATGTCCTGCATTGGCCGCGGTCAGCTTCCCGGTGGAAATCTCCAGAATCCCGAGCCAGACTGTGACAAACATTTCCTCGCGGTTGTGCGCACAGATGATCTCATTGACGGATTCCAGCACCTGAGCAGGGCCATTTCCGTTCATGACAGTGTTTTCCACAATGACTTTGGAAATCGTCATAAACAGGGCGCCGGGGATGCCTTTTCCGGAAACATCGGCGATGACCAGACAGAGGTGGTCATTGTCGATCAGGAAGAAATCGTAAAAATCACCGCCCACTTCCTTTGCGGGATCCATCAGCGCATAGAGATCGAACTCTTTCCGCTCCGGGAAAGGAGGAAACACATCCGGAAGCATGGCTGCCTGAATACGGGCCGCAAGGGAGAGCTCTGTTCGGATCTTCTCCTCTTCCGCGGTAATACGGGTCAGATGATCGACATAGCCGGTAATCTGATCCTCCATCTCGTCAATGGCCCTTGCCAGCTCTCCGATCTCGTCCCGGTTGCGGATCACTTGGGTCAGCTTCTTTTCCGCCTTGACGTTTTCCGTGGAAAAGCGGGACGCCTCTTTGATAATGATCTTGAGCGGATTCAGAAGCACCCTGCTCTGGTATAATCCCAGATTGATGGCAGCCAGAATCATGCTCAAAAACATGACAAGGAAAATCTTGATCAGGTAGGATTTTCTGGTACTCGCAACCCTGTCCATCTGACGCTGGACACAGAGAATTCCTTTCGTTTTCCCATCCGCTCCTATGAGAGGGATCATGGCTGTGATATGGGGATCTGTCTCAATATATCCCTTATCCCTGATCACCAGTTCCCTGTCCGACTTTTCCTCATACAATGCTCTGTATTTGCGGCGGTACTCCTCATTGGTCGTCTCCCTGACATAGCCACAGCTGTAGACAGGATAAGTATTATCTGAATTGACTCCTATCAGGACGAAAGTGATATGCGCATAGTCTGTCAGATCCGGCTGGATCACATATATAAATGCAGCCCCCTGGGAATCACATAATTTGCTGAGCATGCTCTGCGCATTGTCGAACTCTTCTCCTGTTCCCCCGTTGTTGAGATAGATCTGCAGGTGGTCGGGTTTTACAGCCAGAGAGGCCGCATCCGCAGTATAAAAAGCGCCTTCGGCATACTGTTCCATAAGCGCGCGCGAATACTCCACATTTCCGATTATGCCCAGGATTGCAGAAAAAACGATCAGCAGTGCCACTATTCCCGCTATGCTTTTAAAAGCGATGCTGTTAGACAGTTTTTTCATTATTTACCGAGAAAAAGCATTCTATGAAAAAAATAATGTACACACCATACAGCATAACACATTAATGAAAATACGGCAAACAGCAGGCGCTCTGTTACCGGCTTTTCCCCGCTGTTTGTTCATGTATCCAGTCTCTGTCTCTCGACCAGCCGGGCAAAAGAGCCGCCCTTTTCGATCAGTTCCTCATAGGTCCCCTCTTCGGCAATCTTTCCGTCTTCGATCAGAAGGATCCGGTCACAATTACGGATCGTGCTGAGGCGGTGGGCAATGACAATGCGAGTGCAGCGCAGGCGGTCCAGGGCTTCGGAAACCTGTTTCTGGGTCTTGTTGTCCAGGGCGCTGGTGGCCTCATCCAGGATCAGAATATCCGGTTTGGGAGCAACTGCGCGCGCGATCATCAGACGCTGCTTCTGACCTCCCGAAATGCCTCCGGTACCCTCGGAAATAATCGTGTTCATTCCCATGGGCATCTCGCGGATATCCTGTGCAATGCCTGCGATTTCGGCCGCTTCCCAGGCCTCTTTCAAGGTCAGGTGAGGCGCGGAGATTGTGATATTGGCAAAGATATCGCCCTGGAAAAGCTGGCCGTTCTGGGTAACGACACCCATCTTTTTGCGCAGCGAGCGGGGATCGATCCTGTTCAGATCATGTCCGTCATAATAGATGGCGCCCTTCTCCGGCTTCTCGAAGCCCAGAAGGAGACGAACGAAGGTCGACTTGCCGCAGCCGGTCCTTCCCACGATGGCGACGTATTCTCCCGCGCGGATCTTCAGAGAGAGATCTTCAAAGACCAGGGGGGTGTCTTTCTCATAGCGGAAAGCAATGTGGTTCAGTTCAATGCTTCCCCGGATCGATGTGATCACTTCCTTTTCGGAAGTGATCTCCGGCTCTGTCTTCAGGATCGGTTCCGCCATTTCAAGGACAGGCGGGATCGACGCCACGGAAATGGCAATGCCCGCCAGTGAGGAGAAGGCACCCATTACTCTGCCGTATGCCGCACTGAAGCCGAAGTAGCCGGAAGGGCCAACGCCGGAACGCACAGCCAGATAATACAGAACAATGTTGCCGATCAGCGAGATCGCCGTCATGATAACAGAGTTGATCTTCAGAAACATGGGAGGATTATATTCCATCTCCATATTTCTGGCAAAAAGCCTGCCCCAGCGGGCGAACGCGCGTTTTTCGGAACCGGAGAGACGAATCTTGCGGATTCCGCTGATCATGGCATAACTCATGCCTGCTTCCTGTGCCCCGAGCTTCATCTTTTCTCTGGAGATACGGATCTGCATCAGAGAGGTCACAAAGCTTGCGCACACAGTGACCAGGATGATCACAATAGACGGCCATACCAACAGCGGTGTGAAATTAAAAATCTGTGTGATGTACAAAAGAGAAAGCAGCGAGCTCAGACCTATGGAAAAAATATTGGTCAGAAGTATGTTGCACAGGGAACTGACAGCTGTCGTACGGCTGGACAGTTCGCCTGAGGAGTAGCGTCTGAAAAAGGACAGGGGCAGCGACAGCAGCCGCATCATGACGGATGATTCCACCGCAAGAGAGGCTTTCGTGGAAATACGGCTCATGACCAGCGACCGGACCACTGACAGAAGCTGTGAGGCAAAGGCAGCCGACAGCAGAAAGACCGCAGTTCCCATAAGGAGAGAGACACTCCTGCTCTCGAGCACGGGACCGGTGATCATCTGATAGACCTTGGGCTCGATCATACCGGTCAGTGTCACCGCAAGTGTCGCGAGGAAGATCTGGATAACATCGCTCGAGGAAATGCAGTTCTTCATGTAAAGAAGAAGATCCGGGATACCAAGGCTCTTCATCGGCAGCGGACGGTAGAAACACAAAGCGTTCGGAGCAATGCGCGCTGCATTTGCACGGGTGATCCTGGTCATTTTTCCCGTCCCGGGGTCACGAAAACGATACCCGCTGACTCTGCCGGGAAGAAGAGCGACCATGGTTCCTCCCGGGTCGGATTGCTCCTCCCTGCTTTCCTGAGAGCCGCTGTCGTCTTCCGCGGGCTCTTTCCCATCTCCTGCAGAGTCCGGGGCACTCCCGGCCCGGTCTACATTTTTCTCCATGTAGACACCCAGCATGGGGCCGAATGCGTCCTTGTACCAGCCCTTCTCCAAAGTCACGTCTCTCGTCATCAGTCCAAGAGGGCGCAGCACGTAGTCCAGCTGTTCATTTACGTCATGAATCGTATCCGGAACCTCGACAGGCTTATAGTGATAGTATTTCAGCACATCGTCCAGCGCTTCCTTAGCGACCAGCTGCTCGTCCGCCAAACGCGAGCCCATGTAGTTTCCCAGCACGGCTCCCGCGATCTGCAGATAGGAATCCTCCAGCAGCTCCTGATCGCTCTTCATCCGCTCTCTGATCTGTTCATCAAACCATCCCATCTTGTTACCTCTTCCGATCCTCGATCCTCTGGTGACCGACCGGCTCTGTCATTCACTCGTGGCCGGCTCTGTCATTCACTCGTGACCGGCTCTGTCATTCACTCGTGACCAGCTCCGTGTATGCTCCGCCGGCCGCGTAAAGTTCCTCATGTTTACCGCGCTCCACGACCACGCCCTTTTCCAGAACGATGATCTCGTCGCAGTCGCGGATCGTAGAAAGGCGGTGCGCGATCACGATACAGGTGATGCCTCTGTCACAGATCGCCTTGACGACATCATACTCTGTTTTGGCATCGAGGGCACTCGTTGCCTCATCCAGAATGATGATGGAGGGATCCTGCGCCAGTACACGGGCGATCTCAAGGCGCTGGCGCTGGCCGCCGGAAAGGTCCTTGCCGTTTTCCGTGATTTTTCCCTGATATCCTCCGGGCCTGCGGAGAATATCATCGTGGATCTGCGCGTCTCTCGCGGCCATGATCACTTCGAAGTCCGCAATACTCTCATCCCACATGCGGATATTTGCGGAGATTGTATCTTCAAAAAGAATGATCTCCTGGTCGACGACAGCCACAGATCCTGTAAATACACTTCTGTGGATCTCGGAGATGGGCTTTCCGTCGAAAAGGATCTCTCCGCTCCAGGGCTTATAAAGGCCGGAGATCAGATTGCTGAGAGTCGATTTGCCGCAGCCGCTGGGGCCGACAATAGCCACCCGGTTTCCGGGCTTTAGAGACATGGAAAAGTCTTTTATGACCGGCTCTCCGAGAGGTGAATAACCGAAAGTGACATTTTTCAGTTCGACATTCCCGCTCAGTTTGGAGTAATCTTCCTCCTCGCTCACAGGCTTTTCATTAATAAACGGATCATCCGGATACTGCATGACATCCTCGACACGCTCCATATCCGTGCGCATCTCCTGGATCGTCTGTCCGGCTCCGATCAGTGTGGAAACAGGTCCCATGAAGGAAGTCAGAAATCCCTGAAAAACCGTGATCATACCGATGGTGAAGTTCCCGTCCATTGCCAGAAGGATTCCGGTAAAAAGGACCATATAGTTTGCGCAGACGCCGATCATGGCCGGGATTAATCCCAGGGAAGCATTCATGCGCGCATATTTCATCTCCTGGGCATTCACCGAAGCCTGATATCCGGACCATCTGCGGAAAAATCCGTTTTCAGCGCCGGAGGACTTGATCGTCTCGGCCATGCTGATTCCCGCCAGAGTCGTAGAAGCCAGCTTCCCGGCATCACGCATCTGCACACGGGTCATGTTTACACGCTTTTCCGACATGTACCGCGCGATCACGAGGTTCATCAGCACAGAGACCAGACCGATCATGGTCAGTATGGGGCTGTAGCGCAGCATCAGGACCAGATAGACTACCGCCATGACAGTATTGAGGGCCAGAGGGGCTACGGTCTGCACCAGCGTGCCTGCTATAGAGGCATTTGTGTTCTTGCGCTGCAGGATGTCACCCGCCATGCGCTGTGAAAAGAATTCCATGGGAAGCCTGAGCACTTTCCATATATAGGAGGTACTTCCCACAACAGACATTTTTCCGTTGATCTTGAGGGAATAGACGACCTGTGCCCACTGCACCACAATCTGGGCGGCACACAGAGCCGCCATCAGTGCTATGAAAGGATTGAGCCAGTCCGGATTTCTCCCGGTCAGCAGGCGGTCCATAAAGATTCTGGACATGACAGGATTGATGACCCCGAACAGACTTGCAATGATCGAAGTGAGCATGACAAAAACGACGGCTGCTCCTGCTCCGGACAGCCGCCTGGCCGCAAAATCGATTGTACTCTTCTTTTTTCCGGAAGGGACAAAATTTTCACCCGGCTGGATGAGCAGACAGATTCCGGTGAATGCCTTGTCAAACTCATCCATGGACACACGGACCACGCCCCGCGCGGGGTCGTTGATGACGGCATTTTTTCCCTTGAAACCATTGAGGACCACAAAGTGGTTGAAGTTCCAGTGGATGATACATGGAAATACTGCGTTCTCTTTGAGAGCGCTGATTTCCATACGATATCCGTCCGCCTCGAACCCGTAATTGCGGGCGGCGAGCAGTACATTTCTGGCATTGGAACCGTCGCGGGAGACGCCGCAGTCACGGCGGACCTCCTCCAGAGGCACCCATTTTTCGTAATATGCCATCACCATTGCCAGACATGCGGCACCGCATTCCAGCGCCTCCATCTGCATGACCACCGGAACTTTGGCAACCTTTCCGGTGACAGGCTGTCTGATCTTTCTGCTTGTCTTATCCATCAGTGAAGTCATTCCTCACAACTATACCGTAATAGTTCCAAAAGAGCTGATGTTACATGGCACACCGGCCGGAGACATTACCGGTCTGCGCCATGCTGGCCGGTCTGTACTGCCGGTCTGTACCGTTCTATGTCGTTCTGTACCGGCTGCAAACGATCACCCTCCCGCAGGACCTGATGATCTCCGGTCAATTTAACAGAAAGGTAATCGGAGTGATCCTTTCCGTCACGATCTTCGCATCATATGTACCGTCCTGCAGGGAAACCTCTGCCGTCACGACAGTCTCTCCGCTGTCCAGCCGGCGTACATTCTCGATCGTGATATCCTCCCCGGCAATGCGCAGCGTCATGCCCTCTTTCACCGTATACTCCGTATCCTTGTCCAGAACGATACTGGCTTCTCCCGCCTTCACATCCGCCGCGACAGGATAGGATGTCTCCACTGTTCCGATGGAAGAGCAGATGATCAGACCTGCCAGCATGACAATGATTGCTGTCAGAACCATCCAAATCCCCGGGCTGGTGACCCTCATATAGTCCTGAAGCTGTTCCGGCGAAGAAATCCGATCAATACTTTGTTTTCTGAACAGTTGCTTATCCATCATCTCCTCCATTGCCGGGATGCCGGCTGTAGTTCCCGTATCCGGATAAACCTGATTAACCGGCCGACAGCATAAGCCCCTTCCCCGCTATACGGATCAGGCGGCGGATTCTGCTGACGGCCGGCGGCTGTCATTCCATTACTGAGGGTCATGCCCTGACCGGGCTGTGACCAGGCTGTTACCGGGTAACATAGCAAATTACTGGCGGTCACGCCCTGTCCGGGCTGCGACCGGGCTGTAACCGGGTAACATCGCGAATGCCCGCTCCGGGCCTTCGCCCTTTTACGCAGGTTTTCGCATATCCAAAACCTGCCCGTGAAACATCTGTATCCTGAGGTCATGGCAGGTGTGCCTGCTGACGTCTTTCACGCCTCCTGCTTCAGATCATCAGTAAGCTGTGCCGTGCATCTCAAATCCTTTGATCTTATTGAAATCGACCCAACCATTCATGCCGTTAAAATACGCATAGACATATTCACCGTTGGTATTATCCGGCTGGATCTGAAAGGCAGTCCCGCTGACAAGTCTGGCCACTTCATTGTCGGCAGAGACCGAAGGGTCGGAGCGAAGAGCAAGATACCCCTCTCCCGGATCGGACATGACCCATTTCCACTTCAGTTCCCCGGCGGTCCCGACGCCTCCTGCCACATTCATAAGATCCAGATCATTCATTTTTTCCATTTCAGCCATTTTATTCTTCCTTTGATTTGACACAATTCATTATAACACCCGGGGACCGGACGTGTTTACGTTTATTCACAAAAACATGCTATTATTCCAGTCTCCTTCCTGCAGTCTCTTTTGTGAGTCCTGATCCCCGTCCCGGGACAGCCGGTCCACGCTGTCATTGCGGACACGGCCTTACAGGTCTTACAGTTTTTCCTTGATATTGCCGCAGGTTTTACATTTTCCCCTTCCGCCGGTGAAAACAATGTGCTCTGTCATTTCTTCGCAGACAGGGCACTCCGACATCGCGGTGCCAAGTCCTGCCCCGCCGGCGTCTCCCGTTTCATCACCTGCAAAGCCGGGCATTCCCCCGGTCCCCTTCTTTCCCACTATCCCGGAAAAAAAGGCATTTCCCAATCCTTTATAAAAGCTTTCAGCGTCAGTATGCAGACCCTCTCCGGACATACCTCCGGAAACGGAAAAGAGATCGTCATCACCTATTTTCTGCATGCCCTTATTGATATCTTCTGTCATAAGAAATCCTCCTATCATGTACTGTACTGTCGAAAAGCAGATCATCCTGTCCGTTTCCGGACCTTTTGTTTCAGTCTTTTCGGCCGAAAATATATTTACGATTGCGGAGCAGCACTTCCGCCAGCAGCTGGCCCAAAACATAGCAGCCTATGATCTCGCCGACAGCAATATACACTGCCAGAAGCGGAATCGGAATGTTGACCCCATAGGCATAAAAGAGGACCAGAGGGACAATGACCGTATTGGACACAATGGCGGGAATCGGGACCAGCCAGCGGTTTCTGCGCAGCTTCCATCCCAGAATTGCCCCGATCAAAGTAGCAATACTCCCGAAAATGATATCCCAAATGACCGCCCCGCCGATGAAATTTGCCAGCAGGCATCCGGCAAACAGGCCGGGTATGGCCGCCGGTGTAAACATGGGAAGGATGGTCAATGCCTCCGCAATTCTGACCTGCACCGCTCCGTAGGAAATCGACGCGAATACCAAAGTGAGCACAACATAAATTGCTGCGATCGCAGCCCCTTGCGTGATCAACTGTATCTGTGAAAAGCTTTCTGTTGTATTGCCGCTCATTATAATCCTTTCAGATAATCCTTTCCGACTATGCCGCTCCGTAAAAAATGTTTCAATTCTATATACGCAGCTTTCTGTATTTTACCACACTCTGACCGGAGTGTAACGTGCCGCCAGGGCGGAAGCGGCCCTGCCGCCCTCCTCCGCCAATTGCCCTCGCGCGGGCTGCCCTTCGCCGTCAGGCGAAAGATACCTTACGGCGGCTCTGCGAATAGGGTGGCGGCCCTGCCCCCTCTGCCCGCGACCGGCCCGCGACCGGCCAGTGTCCGCCGTAAGGCAGAAAAAAAAATTGCACGGGCCGTGTCAAAAAAAACAGGTATTCAGAGCTGCCTCTGAATACCTGTCTGCTCAAAAGCAGCTATAAGACATTTGACGTTTTTTACGTTTTCTGATTTCTGCTGTGCAGCCGTCTTTTTTCAGCCGATCATCGATATCAGTGGGCACGGAAAACGATCGTTCCGTCCGCCGACATGGAGTCTACGATTGCGAGACTGTAGAGATCCATGCCAGCTTCGCGAAGGAGCCTTCCGCCGTTCTGGAATCCCTTCTCGATCGCAATGCCGATTCCTGCCACCTGTGCTCCTGCCTGACCGCAGATATCCAGAAGGCCCTGCACGGCTTTTCCGTTTGCCATGAAATCATCCACGATCAGGACGCTGTCGTCCGAGTGCAGATACTGTCTGGAGAGGGTGACAACATTATCCACATTGTAGGTGTAGGAATGCACGATAGAGGTATAGAGGTCCCCATCCAGGTTCATGCTGCGCGCTTTTTTTGCAAATACAGCCGGAACGCCGAAACGGCGCGCCACGGGGCAGGCGATGGCGATGCCGGATGATTCCACCGTCAGGACACGCGTGATACGCTTATCCCTGAAGTGTTCATAAAACTCCTCGCCGATCTGCTCCAACAGTGTGATATCCACCTGATGGTTGAGGAAGCTGTCCACCTTGAGGATGTCTCCCTCCCTGACCTGTCCGTCTTTCAAAATTCTCTCTTCCAGAAAATTCATGACTCTCCCTTTCCGATGTCTGAAACCCTGAGATGATCAGCCGTCTGAATTGCCGGCGCTGTCCGCAATGTTCCCCTGTCCGACCTGCTGCCGTCCGAATTGCCGGCGCTGCCCGCAATGTTCCCTCGTCTGACCTGCTGCCGTCTGAATTTCTGCATCTGTGCACGCCGGTCCGCTTATTTGGGCTGATAGAAACCGATCTTTTTATACACTTTGCGCAGGGTCTTGTTTGCAATATAGGAAGCCTTTGCGGCACCCTCTTTGTAAACAGTGTCGAGGTAGGCCTTGTCGGCGATCAGGCGCTTTGCCTCCTCGCGGATGGGACTGAGGCAGTCCACGACCGCTTCGCCGACGGCGGGCTTGAAGACACCGTAGCCCTGTCCCGCAAACTCCTTCTCGATCTCCTCGAAGGTCTTGCCGGTGATGGTGGCATAGATATTCATGAGATTGGCCACGCCGGGCTTGTTCTCTCTGTCAAAGCGTACACAGTTTTCCGTATCGGAATCGGTGATCGCGCGTTTGAACTTCTTCATGATGACATTGGGCTCATCCATGAGGAAGACGCAGCCCTGGGGGATCGACTTGGACATCTTGGAATCCGGCGTCGTCAGGCCGTAGATCCTGGCTCCCACTTTGCTGATGAAGGGCTCCGGTACGCGGAAGACGTCACCGTAGATGTTGTTGAAACGGTTGGCGATGTTTCTGCAGAGCTCCACGTGCTGTTTCTGGTCCTCGCCGACCGGTACATAGTGAGGCTGGTAAAGAAGGATATCTGCCGCCATCAGGGAAGGATAGGTGAACAGACCCGCGTTGATATTATCTTTGTGCTTCTCTGACTTATCTTTGAACTGGGTCATACGGGTCAGCTCGCCGAACATTGTATAGCAGTCAAGCACCCAGCCCAGCTGTGCGTGTGCGGGAACCATGGACTGCAGAAACAGTGTGTTCTTCTCCGGATCCAGTCCGCAGGCAATATAAATCGCAAGCATTTCCAAAGAACGGCGGCGCAGTTCCTTCGGATCCTGACGCACAGTGATCGTGTGCATATCCGCCATGAAATAATAGCAGTCATAATCATTGACGCGGTCCGCCCAGTTCTTGATCGCTCCAAGATAGTTTCCCAGATGCAGATCTCCGCTCGGCTGGATGCCCGAGAGCATGATTTTCTTTTCCTCTCCCATGTTGATGGTTCCTCCTGTCAGATATTGTATTCACCCTGCACACGGATCAGACTGTCATATGCATGTCTCATTTGCATGTTTTGTTTCTCTGCATCTGTCATCTGTATATGCCTCTGCATATCTCACCTGCAGATGTCATCTTCATGTGTATGGCAAAAAAGTATGTCGCAAGTATACGCGGTAAAAACTATCATACCATGAGGCCGGAAACGGCGCAAGAAGCGTATTTGCAGGACCCGGCCGCAAAAGCATGGCAAAAACAGGGCAAAAGCAGGTGCCCGTTGAAACAGACACAGATCAGGTGAAGGAAGCTGTCCATCCCGCCTGAAAAAACTTTTTGCTTACAGCATTGCAGGTACAGGCCCTTTGAGAGGGCCTGTACCTGCAAATACCGGATCATATATCAAATATTGCGAAAAGAACTATTCACTGCGGAAACTTCTTCCCTTCCAGGCATTACACGCCTTCGGCCGGGA
>ODAI013865509.1_pt1 | contig 13318 bp, 6 predicted proteins | sample 1539321 | NCBI WGS metagenome assembly ODAI01 (sample SAMN02144231, study PRJEB22623) | gut metagenome | biome: sheep rumen | host: Ovis aries | place: New Zealand
CGCGGGAAGGTCAGGCGACCTTTCGCTCGAGACAGTGCAGAGCTGTTTCAGCCCGCCAGCGGAGAAAGCGCTCCGACTGGCGCAGGGCTGCGTCCGCAATGAACGGCGTCTCGGGAAAATGGAAGTCCAGTAGCCGCTCCAGCGCATCCCTGTGGCGCTCCCGCACGAAGCGCGACGCCATTTCGTCGAAATCCATGACGCATCCGCGCGTCCAGCGCTGGAACAGTTCCTGTTCGGACATGCCTGTCTTGTCAAGGCGCGACATGAACGACATGCCGTTGTCGAATACAGGCGCCATGCGCAGGATCTGCCCCGTGTTCGTGTCGAACAGCATGCCGTAGTTGCCCATGTGCCTGTCGGCATTGCCGATCAGGGAGTCGAAGAGCATCATGTCTTCGTAGGCAGTCCTGCCCATGGCGCTGCCGATGGCGTCCTGGGCATCGGGCGCGTCAATGCCCATTTCGTCCAGCATCCATTCGTCAACGCCCATGAAGAGCAGGCATGCCGATGCGGGAACATGGCCTCTGTCCGGAGACGTGAAGATGCGGCACGACGACACGCATTCGCTTCTGCCATTGGAATGCGCAAAGCGTTCGAGCGAATACGCAACACAATCGAGCGAAAGGACTTCCGCCACGTTCCAGGCGAGCCATTCAGCCGTGGACTGGTTGACCTGTCCTGGGAAGGCGCTGTCCGCCTTCAAGAGCGACAGCACTCCGGCGTCGCGTCGCCAGCACTTGCGCAGCGCTCCATCGCTTGTGTATTCCGGGGAGCGTTTGAAACGCCGTACAACCTTGCTGGAAAGACTGCGTGCAATGGCAAGGTTGGCAATTTCTTCGCTGAAGTCGTTTTCGAACAGGTTTTCCTGTGCCCAGGTTTTCGAGCCATCGTGAACCCAGAATGCGTCTGTAAGCGACAGGGCGCAGGTCGTTTCCAGGATCGCAGGGAAGTCCTGCGGCATTCCGCTCTCTTTCAGCGCCCGCAGAAGCCAATGGCCGGCAGACGAAAAGCGGTGCCATAGCCAGCGTGAAAGAACGTTGTCTGCCTGCCGTCCCTGGAGGACAGGAGGCATGAGCGCGCCGTGCTCCTCATAGACTCTGCGGAGAGCGATGCCCCTGCCGCCGGGTTTGAGCGTGAATTCGACAAGGGGAATGTCCTTGCTGAAAAGGCAGAGTGTTTTCATGCTGGATTGCCGACGCTGGCAGTGCATGCCACCATGCTGGCCTGCGCGGTGCAGGGCCGCATGCCGGCAGTGCGCGAAACTGATTCTGCGCATGATCCTGCGCACGCAGGGGGTTGCCGCAAGTCCTCGTACGTCTGCAGCGTTGGAAGGCAGCCTCATCTTTGCGCCTTATCCTCTGGTCCGGCTCCGGTGGCGTCCGGCTTTGGCCTGTCTGGTCTGCTTTGGGGCCTTGCCCCGCTTTGCCGTCCTGTCGCGTCCTTCCGCCCGTGCTTCCCGGTGCCTTGCGGTCTTGTGCCTGCCAGCCTTGTGCCGTGGGGCTTTGCCGGCAGGTGCGGCCAGTCTGCGTGCCCGGGGCTGGATGCCCCAGTGGGCCAGGGCCTCCCGGCGGGTGAGGCGCATGTCGGGCTGGAAGGTGCAGGCAGGGATGGCTTCGAGCGCCTTTTCAAAGGGCTGTCCGCTTGAGGTGCTGGCAAAGCCCGCCTCCAGCAGGCGAATGGCCTCGCAGGCGCGGGTTTCGGGATCAGGACCGCCCAGGATGACGGCAAGGATGCGCTCGCCTCCGCGCGTGGCCGTGGAGACGATGTTGTAGCCGGACTTGCGTATCCAGCCCGTCTTGAGGCCGTCGCCGCCAGGGTAGTTGCCGAGCACGGGATTGCGGTTGTAGGCGATGCGCTGGCCGTGGCGCATGAAGTGGGTGTTGTGGTAGGCGAGCATCTCCGGATGCTCGAGCAGATAGGCGCGGGAAAGCAGCATCATGTCCCTCGCCGATGTCCACTGCTCCTTGGACGGCAGGCCGTGGGGATTGGCGAAGACGCTGTCCCCCATGCCGAGGCGCTTTGCCTTGGCGTTCATGAGCCTGACGAACTCCTCCTCGGTTCCTCCGATGAACTCGGCCACGGCGGTGGAGGCATCGTTGCCCGAGGCCACTGCCATGCCGAGGAAGAGCTCCTTCAGGGGAACGGTTTCTCCTTCGATCAGTCCCATGCGGGCGCCGCCGGCCGTGGCTGCGCGCCTGGAGACGGGAACGGGGCTGTCCAGGCTGCACTTGCCTTCCTTCACGGCGTCAAGCGCCACGTAGAGGGAGAGTATCTTGGTGAGGGAGGCGGGGGGAATCCTGTCGCGCGAATTCTGCTCGAAGAGCAGCTTGTCCCGCTTCAGATCCATCACCATGACGGACTGAACCTGGACGAGCGAGTTTTCGTCGACCACGGGCACGGCCAGGGATGGGGCAGGGGCGGCGGTACAGAACAGGAGCGAGCAGAGCAGGACTATGCCTGCCGAAGTCAGGAAGCGGAGGAAAGGCAAGCTGGGCACGGGGAGAGCGTCCTTGTACAAGGCAGAGAGGGGTGCATGGATAAGGCGCAGGGCCAGACATGGCGCCTTGGCCGGTCGGGACTGCGTTGTAGGCCGTGACGGCCCCTCGCGCAAGGAGAAATGTCGCGCACTGCGGGCTTGGCGGGGAAGGGAGGGGAGAGCGCTGTGGCCTGCTTCTTGACGCAAGCCACCTGACGGCGGACTGCTGGGAATCCGAGGCATGCCGGGAAGACGCGGCTCCCCGGCGGCCTGCAAGCAGCGTCGCCGTGCCCGCAGTCGCAGGCAGACACGGCGAGCCTGGACATGGATTGCGGAACGGAATTCTCGCGTCTGGATGCCAAGGCAGGTGTCCGCGCAGGAAGCGGAGCCCTGCCTGGCATCAGGACAGTCACCGCAAGTTAAGGAGCTGCCTTGTCCCGATGCCCAGCATCTGCTGCGCGCTGACCACATCGACGGCGGACTCGGCGATCTGGAGTTCCTCGTTGGTGGGAATGACGAGAATGGGAAAGCGGCTGTCGGGCGCGGAGATGGTGCGCGGGCCGGGCCTGCGCAGGCTGTTCTCGCGTTCGTCGAGCTTGAGGCCGATGGCCTCCAGCCCTTTGACGACGGCTTGGCGGGTGATGCTGTCGTTCTCGCCGATGCCGGCCGTGAAGGTGATGGCATCGACCTTGCCGCCCAGCTCAAAGAAGAAGGAGCCGAGGGTTTTCTTGATGGAGTGGACAAAAAGGCGGAAGGCGAGGTCAGCCTTGCTGTCGCCCTTGGCCCTGGCGGCATGCACGTCGCGCATGTCGGTGAAGTCGCACACGCCGCCGAAGCCGGACGTCTTGTTCATCAAGGCGTCCATCTCGGCGGGGCTGAGCTTGTCCTGCTGCATGATGAAGGGCACGATGGCCGGATCGATGGATCCGCAGCGGGTGCCCATGACCAGGCCCTCGAGCGGGCTGAGGCCCATGCTGGTGTCGAGGCATCTGCCGTTCTTCACGCAGCTGACGGAGGAGCCGTTGCCAAGGTGCATGGTGATGGCATTGAGATCCCTGAGGGGCTTGTCGAGGTACTTGGCGACCGATTTGGCAATGTACTTGTGGGAGGTGCCGTGGAAGCCGTAGCGGCGCACGCCCAGCCGCTCGTAGTACTCGTAGGGCAAGGCGTACATGTAGGACTCTTCGGGCATGCCCGTGCCGAATTCCGTGTCGAAGACGGCAACGTTGGGTATGCCCGGGAAGAGGTCTTCGCAGACCTGGATCCCGGCAAGGTTCGGCGGGTTGTGCAGGGGGCCGAGGGGGGTGCAGTCTTCGATGACCTGCTTGACGCGGTCATCGACGATCACGGGCCTGGTTATGGCCTCGCCGCCGTGGACGGCGCGGTGGCCGATGGCGTAGAGCTCGTCTCTGCCTGAGATGACGCCCTTGGCGGGGTCGGTGAGCAGGGAGACGATGAGCTCGAGGGCTTCCCTGTGGGTCGGAAAGGCCTGCTCCCTGACGATGGTCTCGGATCGGGGGCTGTCGGGATAGAGCCTGTGGGTGAGCCTGCCCCTGCCAAGGCCAATGCGCTCGGCGAGGCCTTGGCAGAGGACCCTGCCGCAGCTGCCGGCCATGTCGATGAGCTGATATTTGCAGGAAGAGGAGCCTGCATTCACAACCAGTACGTTCATGCAGTCGATTCCTTGCCCTCAGGGCTTACGCTTGGCGGGCGTCAGCTGGAGAGCGCTTCTCCGCCTGCAAGGGTGGCGGCGCGGCCAGGGCTGAAGGCGGGAGATGGAGGCATGCTACACTATCGGACCTGCCATGGCGAGAGCCCAGCCGCGATCCGCGAAGCGGCAGGCCTTGTCAGGTGCGGCGCCTGCTGGCGGCGCATGCCTCAGGCACCCGCACCTTCGCCGTCTGGCAGGGCGCACGGCAGGGGCTGCCTGGCCTGCCGGCGGGGCAGGGCGCGGCGCACAAAAAAAGGGGAGGCGGACGGATCCGCCTCCCCTAAGGTTCAGACTGAAGGTTGGGAGCTACTTCTTGGCGCTGACCACTTCAACGGCAGTCTCGGCAATCTGGAGCTCCTCGTTGGTGGGAATGACGAGGATGGGGAAGCGGCTGTCGGGAGCGGAGATGGTGCGGGCACCCGGCTTGCGGGGGTTGTTCTCCTGCTCGTCAAGCTTGAAGCCGATGGCTTCGAGGCCCTCCACCACGGCTGCGCGGCAGAGGTTGTCGTTCTCGCCGATGCCGGCCGTGAAGGTGATGGCATCGACCTTGCCGCCCAGCTCGAAGAAGTAGGCGCCGAGGATCTTCTTGATGGAGTGGACGAGGAGGCGGAAGGCGAGCTCGGCCCGCTTGTCGCCCTTTTCCCTGGCTGCATGCACGTCGCGCATGTCGGTGAAGCCGCACACGCCGGCGAGGCCGGACTTCTTGTTCATCAAGGTGTCCATCTCGGCGGGGGTGAGGTTGTCCTTCTCCATGATGAAGGGCACGATGGCGGGATCGATGGATCCGCAGCGGGTGCCCATGACCAGGCCTTCGAGCGGGGTGAGGCCCATGCTGGTGTCGAGGCACTTGCCGTTCTTCACGCAGCTGATGGACGAGCCGTTGCCGAGGTGCATGGTGATGGAGTTGAGCTCCTTGAGGGGCTTGCCGAGGTACTTGGCGGTCGCCTTGGCGATGTACTTGTGGGAGGTGCCGTGGAAGCCGTAGCGGCGGATCTTCAGGCGCTCGTAGTACTCGTAGGGCAGAGCGTACATGTAGGACTCTTCGGGCATGCCCATGCCGAATTCGGTGTCGAAGACGGCAACGTTGGGAATGCCTTCAAAGAGGGCTTCGCAGGTCTTGATGCCGGTGAGGTTCGGCGGATTGTGGAGCGGGCCGAGGGGGAAGCAGTCCTCGATGACCTTCTTCACCTTCTCGTCGACGAGCACAGGCTCGGTCATGGCCTCGCCGCCGTGGAGCACGCGGTGGCCAATGGCGTAGATCTCGTTCTTGCTCTTGATGACGCCCTTTTCGGGGTCGGTGAGCAGGGCGATGACGAGCTCGATGGCTTCCTTGTGGGTCGGGAAGGGCTGTTCCTTGACGATCTTCTCTTCCTTGGGGCCGTCGGGATCGATCTTGTGGGTGAGCTTGCCCATCTCAAGGCCAATGCGCTCGGCGAGGCCGGAGCAGAGGACCTTGTTGTTGTCCATTTCAATGAGCTGATATTTGCAGGAAGAGGATCCTGCGTTCACAACCAGTACTTTCATGCAGTGTGTTCCTTGTGGTCCGTAAAGGGGGGCTACTTGGCGGCTTCGGCTTCCTTCTCGGCAGCGGCCTGGATGGCGGTGATGATGACCGTGTTCACGATGTCGGGAACGAGGCAGCCGCGGGAGAGGTCGTTGACGGGCTTGCGCAGGCCCTGGAGCACAGGGCCGATGGCGATGGCGCCGGCGGCGCGCTGGACGGCCTTGTAGGTGTTGTTGCCGGTGTTGAGGTCGGGGAAGATGAAGACCGTGGCGCGGCCGGCGACCTTGCTGTCGGGCAGCTTGGTCTGGGCGACCGTGGGATCAATGGCGGCATCGTACTGGAGCGGACCTTCCAGCGCGAGTTCGGGAGCCTTCTCCTGAGCGATGCGCACGGCTTCCTTGACCACGTCGACGTCCGGCCCCTTGCCGGACTTGCCGGTGGAGTAGGAGAGCATGGCCACGCGGGGCTCGATGCCGAAGACCTTGGCCGTGGAGGCGGAGGTGATGGCGATCTCGGCCAGCTGCTCGGCGGTGGGGTTGGGGTTGACGGCGCAGTCGCCGAAGGCGAGGACGCGGTCCTTGAGGCACATCAGGAAGACCGAGGACACGACGGAGTAGCCGGGACGGGTCTTGATGAATTCGAAGGCCGGGCGGATGGTGTGGGCTGTGGTGTTGACGGCGCCGGAGACCATGCCGTCGGCAGCGCCCTTCTTGACCATCATGGTGCCGTAGTAGGTGGCGTCGGCCATGGCGTCGCGGGCGCGCTCAGGCGTCATGCCCTTGTGCTTGCGGGCTTCGTAGTAGGTGTTGGCGTAGTCCTCGAAGTCGGGGGACTTGACCGGGTCGATGACCGTGGCCTTGCTGATGTCGGCGCCGAGATCGCGGGCCTTGGCCTCGATCTTCTCGACGTCGCCGAGCAGGACGAGGTCGGCAGCCTCGCGGCGCAGCAGGATGTCGGCAGCCTTGAGAATGCGGGGCTCCTCGCCTTCGCACAGGACGATGCGCTGGCGGGAGGCGCGGGCGCGCTCGAGCAGGCTGTACTCGAACATGAGCGGGGTGGTGCGCTGGGGGGCGTCGCCGCCGGCGAGCAGGGCGGAGATGGCCTTGCCGTCGACGTAGTGCTCGAAGAGGCCAAGGGCGGTGTTGACCTTTCTGGCGTCCGTGGGCTCGATGATGCCGGTCACCTTCTGCACGAACTGGGTGGCGCGGAAGGTGTGGTGCTGGGTGAGCAGCACGGGCAGGGGCGTGGCGGTGATGCCCTTGATGATGTCAAGGGTGGCGTCGGCGGGCTTGAGGCCGCCGGTGAGCAGGATGCCGGAGACGCCGGGCTTGTTGCTGGAAAGCTTGGCCGCCATGGTGGCGAGCAGGATGTCGGAGCGGTCGCCGGGGGTGATCACGAGCACGCCTTCCTCAAGGTAGGAGAGGAAGTGCTCCACCTGCATGGCAGCCACGACGGAGCCGGACACCGGGGCTTCGGGCTGGTCGCCGCCCCAGAGGAATTCGGCGTCGAGGGCGCGGGCCACGTCGCCAAGGGTCGGGCAGCCGAGGGTCTTGTCGTCCGGGATGGCGTAGATGAGCATTTTGCTCTTGGGGCCGTAGCCGGCGCGCAGGCCCTCGAGCTCGGCCTTGGAGAGGCTCGCGCGGTTGATGACGATGGCCGCCACGTCGCAGCTGGCAGACATGGTCTCGAGGCTGGTGTGGATGGCCTGGCGAAGCTCGGGCAGGCTCTTTTCCTTGCCGCCGGCCACGAGCAGCACGGGGCAGCCGAGGTTGCCGGCGATTTCGGCGTTGAGGCCGAACTCGAACACCGGATCCTTGGTGCGGAAGTCGGTGCCAAGGCAGAGCACGAAGTCGTACTGGGCTTCGAGGGCTTTGAATTTCTTGAGGATGTTTTCTTCGAGGGCGTTGCGGGATTCGCGCTCTATGACGTCGAATGCCTCGCTCTCGGTGTAGGCAAAGGCCGCGGCGTAGTCCTCCTCGAGCTTGAAGTACTCGATGAGCAGGCGCAGATCCGGATCTTTGCCGTCAAGGTCGGGGTCGGCGATGATGGGGCGGAAGATCGCGACCTTGCTTTTGTGGGAGCCCAGCAGCTGCATGACGCCGAGCGCGACGGCGCTCTTGCCCGACTGCGGCCCGGTGGCGGTGATGTAGAGGGATTTGGTCATGGAATACACTCCGGCTTCTTTTCCTGTGCAGCGCCCGCGGGAGGGGGCGGAGTTGACGACGTGAACGGGAGGAAGAGGAAAAAGTGCGGGGCGTGAAGACTCACGCCCCGCACCGTTCGGTCTAGATGCTACTTGCTCTCTTCAGCGGAGCCGATGCCGGGCAGGCCGGCCAGCTGCTCGTAGAGCTCGGTGCGCTTCGCGTAGAGGTCCGCGAGGTCGGCACGCAGCTTCTTGGAGGTCTCGGGATCCTTCTTGGCCAGCTGGGCGTAGCGGTTTTCGCCGCTGAGGAACTCCTCGATGTCGCCAGTGGGCTTCTTGGAGTCAAGCTGGAAGGGATTCTTGCCTTCGGCGGCCAGTTCCGGATTGTAGCGGTAGAGCTTCCAGTAGCCGGACTTGACGGCGAGGTCGCCCTCTTCCATGGACTTGCCCATGCCCTTGCGGATGCCCTGGTTGATGCAGGGAGCGTAGGCGATGATGAGCGAGGGGCCCTTGTAGGCTTCGGCTTCCTTGAAGGCCTTGAGGACCTGCTGCTTGTTGGCGCCCATGCAGATGGAGGCGACGTACACGTAGCCGTAGGTCATGGCCATGCGTCCGAGGTCCTTCTTGCCGGTGCGCTTGCCGGAGGCCGCGAACTGGGCGATGGCGCCCAGCGGGGTGGCCTTGGAGGCCTGGCCGCCGGTGTTGGAGTACACTTCGGTGTCGAGCACGAAGATATTGATGTCTTCGCCGGAGGCAAGGACGTGGTCCACGCCGCCGTAGCCGATGTCGTAGGCCCAGCCGTCGCCGCCGAAGACCCAGCAGCTCTTCTTGGTGAACATGTCGGCCATGGACTCGATCTCGTGGGTGAGTCCGCAGTCGAAGCTGTGGAGCTCCTCGAGCATGGCGAGGACCTTCTCGCCGGCGTCGCGGGAGGCGTCGCCGTCGTCCTTGACGTCGAGCCAGCCCTGGAGGGCGCCCTTGAGCTCGTCGGAGATGCCTTCGATGGCCAGGGCCTGCTTGACCAGGTCGGCCAGCTTCAGGCGGCGCTGCTTGATGCCGGAGGCGATGCCGAGGCCGAATTCGGCCGCGTCTTCAAAGAGGGAGTTGCCCCAGGCAGGACCGCAGCCGGTGCGCTCGTGCGTGGTGTAGGGGGTCGTCGGGGAGGAGCCGCCCCAGATGGAGGAGCAGCCGGTGGCGTTGGCGATCACCATGCGCTCGCCGAAGAGCTGGGTGAGGACCTTGACGTAGGGAGTCTCGCCGCAGCCGGCGCAGGCGCCGGAGAACTCCTGCAGAGGCTGCTGGAGCTGGGAGCCCTTGAGGCTGTAGCGGTCCATCAGGTTGTCCTTCAGGGTCACGTTGGCCTCGGCGAAGGCGAGGTTGGCCTTCTGCTCGGCCAGCTGGCTTTCCAGGGGCACCATGACCAGGGCCTTCTCCTTGGCGGGGCAGACGTTGGCGCAGGAGCCGCAGCCGAGGCAGTCCTCGGCGTAGACCTGGATGCGGAACTGCATGCCGGCCAGCTCCTTGCCCTTGGCGTCGAGGGTCGCGAAGCTCTCGGGAGCGCCTTCAAGCTCATCCTTGGTGGCGACCACGGGACGGATGGTGGCATGAGGGCATACGAAGGTGCACTGGCAGCACTGGATGCAGTTTTCGGGCTTCCACTCGGGAACCATGATGGCGACGCCGCGCTTCTCGCAGGCGGCGGTGCCGAGCGGCACGGTGCCGTCCGGATAGCCGGATTCGGGCGAGAACATCTTGGACACGGGCAGGAGATGGCCCTGCTGGGCCAGGATGGGACGCACGTACTCGGCGATGTAGGGATCGGCATCCGCATGGCCGGTGGCGGCGCCTTCGGTGGCGGTGGCCCAGGACTCGGGGTATTTCACTTCCTGGAGGGCGTCCATGCCCTGATCGACCGCGGCGATGTTCATGTTGACGATCTTGTCGCCCTTGGAGCCGTAGGTCTTCTTGATGGACTGCTTCAGGAGGTCGACGGCCCGCTCGAAGGGAATGACCTCGGCGAGCTTGAAGAAGGCCGTCTGCATGATCATGTTGATGCGGCCGCCAAGGCCCACGGCCTGCGCGACTTTAACGGCATCGATGTTGTAGAACTTGAGGTGCTTGCTGGCGATGCCGCGCTTCAGGGAAGCGGGAAGCTCGCGCTCCATGTCCTCGAGGGTCCAGTTGGAGTTCAGCACGAAGGTGCCGCCGTCCTTGATGCCGTCGAGCAGATCGTACTGGGTGACGTAGGCAGCCTTGTGGCAGGCCACGTAGTCGGCATGGGAGATGAGGTAGCTGGACTGGATGGGCTGCTTGCCGAAGCGCAGATGGGAGACCGTGAAGCCGCCGGACTTCTTGGAGTCGTAGGCGAAGTAGGCCTGGGCGTACATGTCGGAGTTGTCGCCGATGATCTTGATGGCCTGCTTGTTGGCGCCCACGGTGCCGTCGGCGCCAAGGCCGAAGAACTTGCACTGCACGGTGCCTTCGGGCACGGTGTCGAGCTCGACTTCAACGTCGAGGTTGGTGTTGGTGACGTCGTCGTCGATGCCCACGGTGAAGTGGTTCTTGGGCTGGAGGCCGAGGAGGTTGTCGTAGACGGCCTTGACCATGCCGGGGGTGAAGTCCTTGGAGCCGAGGCCGTAGCGGCCGCCGACGATGACGGGAGCGGGACGGCCGCTCTCCTGGAAGGCGGCGCACACGTCGAGGTAGAGGGGCTCGCCGAGGGAGCCGGGCTCTTTGGTGCGGTCGAGGACGGCGATGGAGGTGCAGGTGGCCGGGATGGCGCGCAGCAGGTGCTTGGCGGAGAAGGGACGGAAGAGGTGCACCTTCACGAGGCCGAGGCGCTCGCCTTCTTCGTTGAGGTGCTGGATGGTCTCTTCGATGACTTCGCAGGAGGAGCCCATGCTGATGATGACGCGGTCGGCCTCGGGATCGCCCACGTACTCGAAGATGTGGTGGGGACGGCCGGTGACGGCGGCCACTTTCTTCATGTAGGCTTCGACGATTTCGGGCACGTCGTCATGGAACTGGTTGGCGGCCTCGACGCTCTGGAAGTAGACGTCGGGGTTCTGGGCCGTGCCGCGCAGAGTCGGATGGTCGGAATTCATGCCGCGTTCGCGGAACTCGGCGACCTTGTCCCAGGGAACCAGCTTGCGGATGTCTTCGTAGTCGATGACTTCGATTTTCTGGATTTCGTGGGAGGTGCGGAAGCCGTCGAAGAAGTGCAGGACCGGCACGCTGGACTCGAGGGCGGCCAGGTGGGAGACGAGGGCCAGATCCATGCATTCCTGCACGGAACAGGAGCACAGCATGGTGAAGCCGGTCTGGCGACAGGCCATGACGTCCTGGTGGTCGCCGAAGATGGAGAGGGCCTCGGTGGCCAGGGCGCGGGCGGAAACATGGAAGACGCCGGGCAGGAGCTCGCCGGCAATCTTGTACATGTTCGGGATCATGAGCAGCAGGCCCTGGGAGGCCGTGTAGGTGCTGGTCAGGGAGCCGGCGGCGAGCATGCCGTGGACAGCGCCAGCGGCGCCGGCCTCGGACTGCATCTCGCGAACGGCGACAGTCTGGCCCATGAGGTTTTTGACGCCCTTGGCAGCCATTTCATCGACGACTTCGCCCATGACAGAGGAAGGCGTGATGGGGTAGATAGCTGCGGTGTCGGACAGCGCGTAGGCAATCCATGCGGTTGCGTTGTTGCCGTCCATGGTTTTCATCTTGGCCATGTTTACCTCCTGAAAGGTGCAGAGAAAAAGAGAGCATGCTTGGCGGGCCGTCTGCCGGCGGCTCCGAAAAAAAAGGGGGAAAAGCGACATGCCCTTCCATGGTGAAACTGATCTCTCCTAGCATAAAGTTGAGCGCTTGAACAGTTTTTTCATGTAAAAAATTTCACAAGCAATAACAGGTTGTTATAGCAAGAAAAAGCAGAGCAAGCAGCCCTGCCGGAAGAGGCTCTGGCGGGGTGTCCGGGGGAGAGCATTCCCGGAAGCTCTGGCAGGTGTCCAGGGGCAGGCCGCAGTCTGCCCCGAGCCCGTGGCAGGTGCCTGAATGCGGGGCCTTGGGGGCGCCGTCAGTAGCCCAGGGACTGGTAGTAGTTCATGAGCGCATAGACCTTCCCGAGGTAGGTTCTCGTCTCCTTGACCGGGATGCGGGTCGAGATGTCGCGGAAGAGCTCTTCGGGGGAGAGGGCGTTGATGCGGGCGAAGGCTTCCTTGCGGGACTTGCCGAAGTAGCCGTAGAAGCGGCCGGGTCCCGAGTTGTAGGCCGTGATGACGCAGAACTCGCGCGAGAGGGGATCGGTGACCTGGCCGAAATAGCGGGTGGCGAGGATGTGCAGGTAGGCCGCGCCGTAGCGTATGTTCTGCTCGGGCGAGAAGAGGTCCTGCTGTCCGCCGGAGCCCGGGCGGTCCCTGAGGAAGGACGCCACCTCCTGGCCTGCGGTGTGGGGCTGGATCTGCATGAGGCCCGTGGCGCACTTGCTGCTCACGCAGCGCACGTTGCCAAGGCTCTCCACCTGGATGATGGCCAGGAGCAGGTGCGTTTTCAGCCCGTAGTCGGCTGCGTAGCGCCTGACTATCCTGCTGAAGCCGAGCGCCTGGGAGGCTTCGCCCCTGGCGGGCACCCAGCGCGGAGCGTCCAGCATGGCCGTTGCCTCCAGCAGGCGCCGGGCCGCCTCGACGCGCCTGCGCATGCTGCGCTCGCGCCCCCAGCGCAGGGGCACGCCCTCCATGTCGAGCACCTCGCCGGCCATTTCCGACTGCCAGCCGTCGAGCTCGAGCCCCTGCCTGCCCCTGGCCCCGGGGATGAGCGGCACGGGCCTCGTGGCGCCGGCGGCCTTGCGCTCCTCCTTTTCGTCCACGTCGAGCACCTTTTCGCGCACGGCGAGGACGCGTTCGTCCACGCGCCGGCGCTCGATGCTCGGCGGCTCTTCGTCAAGAGGAAAGAGAAACCAGCCGGCAACGGCGCCTCTGACGGAAGCGCCCTGGGGCTGATCTGCAGAGGGGGCGGCTTCGCCCGGCGCGGCTGCCTGCGCCGCAGGCGGAAGCGCCAGGCATCCCGCCAGGCATCCCGCGAGACATCGGGCCAGGCATCCCGCAAGACAGGCAGAGAGGCTGGCGGAGAGGCCGGTCGCGCCGGCCCCGGCGCCCTGAAGCCGACTGGAGTCGCCTTGCGCAGGCGCCTGGCGCCAGAACGGCCGGCAGAGCCGCTGCCAGGACCTCGCGCCGGAGCTGACGCAGGACCGGGCACTGGACTGGGCGCAGGACAGGGCATGCCGGAACTGCCGAAGGAGCCTCGGCTGCTTCAGCCTGCTGGAAGGTCGTGTGCGGGCGCGGTGTCGGGGGCGGGTCGGCTGCACGGGAGGATGCCTTTTTGCTTGTGCCAGCGGGTCTAGGCACTGGCAGGTTTTACGGCTACAGTGCGGAACGCCGGCAGGTCCCGGAACCGGGAGCCTGCCAGCGCCGGAAGGAAGCAGGAAAGGAGGCAAAG